>Ga0208197_1000018_pt1 | contig 205520 bp, 187 predicted proteins | sample AD_JPNNA4_MetaG_FD_184444 | JGI IMG/M metagenome (GOLD analysis project Ga0208197, IMG submission 184444) | Active sludge microbial communities of municipal wastewater-treating anaerobic digesters from Japan - AD_JPNNA4_MetaG (SPAdes) (version 2) | ecosystem: Engineered > Bioreactor >...
CTGGCTTGCTCTACGCTTGTTGAAATAGCATAGCCAAACAAACGCGAAGGATTGTTTTCCAGAGATTTTACATGGATAATACCATCTACTAATCCTAACTGGATCAGTTCTGCTGCTAACCAAGAAACACTCCCCCCAGAACTACCGTTTTTTCGATAATCGTCCTCTATTACATATCCGGCATAAATATCTTGGTAGTAGCCGGCATATTCATCATAAGGTATCACACCGCCAAACAGTGCCCGGGCTATCGTATTTTCATCAGGTGCTTTATTAGAAAAAGGGCAAATAACATCCAAGTTTGTAGAAAATGTCTCATTAGATAAATCACCACGATCAACTGCCATTAACTGCCCATACTGATTTATTTCCATTACAAAAAGAGAATTTGGCAAGGCCGCACAAGCACCACAACCAATGCAATAACCGCCATCAATAACCTGTTTAATATTATCGTTTATCATATTACTCCTAACCCAAGTTGCTACCTTATGAAAAGAGTAGAAAATCATGGATTCCGCGGTATAGTTACGGGTGAACAATCCAAGACTAAACCGGAGGGAATCCATGGATACGCAAATTATAGCCGCTTTCTGCATTTGTGATGATATCTTGAAAGGGTTGCATCATTATGAAGACCCGCAGTGCCAAATGAGCGACGCCGAAGTCATGACCGCCGCCCTGACCGCGGCCATGTTTTTCGACGGTAACTACGCCGCGGCTTGTAAGATGCTGCATGAACACGGTTATATGCCCAAGATGCTCGGCCCCAGTCGCTTTAGTCGGCGTTTACAGCGCCTGGCGGGGCTGTTCTGGTGCATATTTGGCGCTTTAGCCGATTACTGGAAAACGTTGAACACGGACTCGATCTATAGCATCGACTCGTTCCCGGTGGCGGTGTGTGACAATATCCGCATCCGCCGGGCCAAGATTTATCACGATGAGACCTATCGCGGGTACTGCGCCAGTAAAAAACGCTACTTTTACAGTGTCAAAGTGCATTTACTCGTCACCCAAGATGGTCTGCCAGTCGAAGTCTTTCTCACGCCCGGGTCCGTAGCGGATGTGAGCACGCTGGAAGACTTTGCCTTTGACTTGCCCGCGGGTTCGACCATTTACGCCGATCGCGGCTATACCGATTACGACTTTGAGGACGATTTCGCCAATGTCGATGGCTTAGCGGGTTCGGAGTTCCTCCCGATGCGCAAAGCAAATTCCAAACGGCCCCTCCCGCCGTGGATCCGCTACCTCCAAAATCTGCATCGTAAAAAGGTGGAAACAGCAGGCAGCTTGATTGAACAACTCCTGCCGAAATCTATTCATGCCGTGACCGCTGCTGGCTTTGAACTCAAAGTCTTTCTATTTGTCCTGGTTTTTCCGCTTAAGTTCAGTGAGTAGCAACTTGGGTTACTCCTACTAAAATTACGGTATAATAATTTGCATTAATAGTGAAGGATAGCACATTAACATTTGGATCATAGCTGGCAATTTGTGATATAGCCTCAGTATCTTGTCGGTGTGAGGAGAACGATGACACAACGGGCGCAAACCGCTGCCGATATCCGCAACAACTTGGCTGAGAATCTGGACTAGCGTTTCGCCGAACGGGATGACCAGGGTGTCGCTCAGGCCATCTATCAAGGGCAAGCCACAGACACGGTGCATACCTTGGATGAAGCTGGCTTGCTGGATGGCTTCTTCGTGTTCTTGCGTGAGTTGCCTATCTTGGAACATTGGCAGACCTTCACCATTGCCCACGTCTACCGTGTGTTTCTACCAGCCATCTATTTCGTACTGCTCTACGGCACGCGCATCCTCTTGGGGATCGACTCCACGAACACGCTTCCCGCGCTGCTGTTCAGCAATGTCGCAGTGATGACATTGATCGGTTTCAATGCGTATCTGGTAGAACACCGGATGACATAGCGCGGCGCAGCACAGCGCACAGGGGCGCACCTATACGTGTTGATGGATCCGCAGACCTTGGCCAGTACCATCTGTAAAGCCGGCGCGGCCGTACTGGCGGACCTCTTCAACGGGACGATCCAGTTGCTGGCAGCCGCACACCTCTTTCCCGCGCAGGTGATGGCGGCGGTGGATAGTACCCAGATTCCCACGACACTCCATTACCGTGGCTGCGGGCAACTGGCTGTGACGCGGCGCAAGCGCCAGCGGGATGGTAGTTGGCTCACGTTTAAGGTAATATGCAACTGATTGCATCTCACACCGATGCGACGGCAATTTCCTGTCCCTCCCGCCGCGCAATTTCCAGGAGCGGACTGGCATCATCGTCGCGCCAACGCTGCTCGCCCACGGCAATGGGTTCAATGCGGCTATCAGTAAAGGCACGCAAGGCCCACAGGAGATCGACCTGACGACGATCATACAGCCCATCGAACTCCGGCGTAACAACCAGTAAGTCAATGTCGCTATCTGGGCAGGCATCGCCGCGTGCGTGCGAACCAAACAGGACTGCATACCGCGCCAATATTCCGGCTTGCCGCACAGCACACAGGTAATCCTGCACCCCCCTGGTAATTGCTGGTTCAACCATTCGAAGATCTCCTGTGCTTGGGCCAATTCGGCGCGCACTACAGCGACACTCGGCGCAACCGGTAATAAATCGGGATACCGTCCCTCAATTTGATAACGATCAAACCGCGCCAGGAAAAAGGTAAGCGAAGTGTCTCGACTTGTTCAGCTCACTCTCATTCTAACCGCAATCGTTAGCCTGGCAACGTCCCCGGCGTCGCTGTAAACCTCAACGCCACATTCCGCGCGCGTTCCTCCTCCATCGGCGAATTCACCAGTTTGCACGCCGTCTTTCACGCGAACACATAAATCCACTGCAGACGAATCTAGGTTAGCAATGCTGCTACTTGAGAAGCCTGCTCAATGCGCGTCAGCCAATCCAACTCATCAAAGTCTCGATCAAAACTCACTAAAGCGTCTACACCTTGTTCACAACAAATTAACGCAAGCAGCGCATCATGATAGTTCAACTTCCCGGACGAATTACGCACCAAACGCATAATCTCGGCATAGAAGCGTTTACTCTCTCCAGCAATCCACGTCATGTCGCACACCGGCACACACTCGTGTAGTTGATCCAACAATGGACACAATTGCTCAAGGCGTTGTTGCTCATAAATGCGTCGCACCAACACACTAACAGTTTCATTGACCACGCAATCAAAATAGATCAACCTACTCCGGCTTCATATAATGCATCCCGCAAAGCCACCGAGAAGGTGTGCCACTTGTCGTTGTCATCTAGCAAACCGACCAACACATTCGTATCAATTGCCATTACTACCATCGTACAACGCCTCTGCATCGGCCATAGCATCACCCCCTAATGACACCAAGGCCGTTAAGCGATACAAGGTGTTAGCCGATACCGTTCGTAAAATCGGTTCACGGAGTGTTTGCAGTTTATCGAGCAAGTCCGCCCGCCGTTTAGCTGACAATCGCCGAAAGGCTTCCAGCAATTTAGCTTCGGACAAATCCATTTCGATTGGAATCACCAATGTATTTGCAGCCCGTGTTTCATTCGCGCCTTGCGTGTCCATATTCCCTCCGGGTCTCTATCTGCAACTCCCGTGCACACTCGGTTACTATAACACGTCTAGCGTCCCATCCTATGCATAGTCACAGCCCGCAACACTTCACTATACCGCAAACTGCCTTACCCACCCCGCCACCCACGCATACGTCTGCCTGATCCCCCCGCGCAGCCTGGTCCGCGCCTTGCTGAAATTGCGCGAGTGCACGTCCACCGGCCCTCCCACGTAGCAAATGCCGACCTGCTTGCCGGAGATGTCAAGCGTCACCCTACTGCGGTCCCCATCCCACCGAAGCAGCTACAGTGTCACGTCCTCGGCGTAGCTGTAAACCTCAATACCCAATTCGTTTGCGAGCGCGCGGGCGCTCGCATCAACCATCGGCGAGATCACTAGGATCCGGTCAGCCTTCCGGTTGTGTCGTTTTTCATAGAAGCGCACTTTCCGCTCAAAGATGACCATATCCGATTTGCTCATAGATGACTTGATTTCGCAGAGCAGCAATAAGCCATTCTGGATAATCACGTCCAATTCCACCTGGTCAGGCCGCCCAAAGACTTCGCCCGCGTCGTCGTATTCCGTCACATTCAATACTTCGACGCCAAAGGAAGATCCCAGAATCCCGGCCAACGCATTGCGGAAAGATTGCTCAGTTTGCAGGCCCCAGCGCGCGCCTAATGCGCCAATCGTGCTATCGTGTTTCCGCGATAAGGCGTGAATTTCGGCAAGCATCGCGTTAATCGTCGCCTGATTCTCGTCCCACTTGCGGTTCTGCTCCTCCCACTTGCGGTTTTGCTCCTCCCACCTACGGTTCTGCTCCTCCCACTTGCGGTTCTGCTCCTCCCACCTACGGTTCTGTTCCTCCCACTTGCGGGTATTCTCTTCTCGGTCGCGGCGTAGTTCTTCCAGCAGCCGGTCGAAGCGGCTTTCGGTCTCGCCTTTGTCCGCGTAACGTTCGCGCGTCAAACTCAAGACCCACTCGCGCATCTCACGGTCGCGCCGCAGAATCCCCGGCAGTTCCCGGCGGATCAATTGGGACAATTGTTGGTTCTCCATAGCGCATCCTGGCCCCTAAAGCCATACAGCTTATAATTCCCCCCGTCCTGCCTGACTTGCCCCTCCGTCTGCGCAATCCCTTCGTGCAGTGGCGTCTACGCTTCCCGGCCGTACTCGTTATTCAGATGGGTGGGCACAGTATCGGCTTCCATCAGCGCCGATTAAACAACCTCAACGCTGCCATGCTAGTGCACAGCGATCAGCGATAGGCATTATATCACGCCCCGGCGGCTAGACAAACAAAGCCGTAATGGCACATGCAAGGCAGGATATTCCGCGATCCAGCGCGGCAATTCTGTGACGATCACCCGTTCCAATGTGTCCACTTCGAGCGGTGTCATTGTGCTCTCCCTGTGAGTGACCATCGCACCCGCCCTACAAGTCTACCCACCAAGCCCTACTTCGCAAGGTAAGTGAAATGTCTCGACTTGTTCAGCTCACTCTCATTCTAACCACAATCGTTAATCTGACAAGCCCCCCACAACAACGTCACGTCCCCGGCGTCGCTGTAGACCTCGATGCCCCCCGTCCTTGTCAGAAATGTCCATTGCCCCTCACACATACGCCAGATTCGGATCATCCCGAATGTACGCCAACTGCCGGCCCAGATAGGGCGACGCCGGCAATCCATGCCAGCGACGCAAAAGGTGATAGACCGGCGAAGTCAACAACCGGCATGCATCTACCGCTTCACGCCATGTCTCCTTGCGGATTTCGTTGACGACGGCCACATCTGGCAACCGTCCGAAATCCCAGGCAGCACACAACCGCGCGATGAACTCCACCCGCTCGGCAAATGTGTCTAACGTCTGGGGCGGCGTCACATCCGGGTATACCCCACCATCAGGTGGTTAAAGTAGAAACGCGAAAGGGCCGTCTCGCCGGTCAGATACAGTTGTTCGCCATAGGGTGGCGTCAACGCAAAGACCCGGTCTTGCAACGGATAAACGACCTGACGATAGAAGTGTAGCTCTTCCTCTGTCGCCGTTCTGTAGGATTCGCGCATACCTAATTCTCCACCACGAGGCTACCTGCTCATAGCTGATCGCTGAAAGCTGACAGCTAAAGGCCTCCGTTCAACACCCGCGCCGGCCCATCGGACTTGCAAAAATGCACGCTGTAGTGCGCTGCCGCGTTGGGATGGGCCGCCGGATACCGCGCATCAATGAAGGCCCGAATCTCTTCCCGGTAGGCCGGATCGCTCAGGCCGATGCAACTGCCCCGGAAGCCTGCACCGCTGAAACGCGCGCCGTACACGCCGGGGGCCGCACACAGAATGTTATAAAGCGTCACCAACTGCGGACAACCCGATTCGTAGTTATGGATCGAACTGGCGCCCGATTCACGCATCAACTGACCGATGCGCGTTACGTCGCCCGCACGCCAGGCCACAACGCCCTCGCGCACGCGCGCGACTTCGGTGAAGAAGTGCCGCGCCCGCCGATTTAACGGCGCCGGGAGACGCTCTCCCAATTCAGCATATACGGCCTCCGGCACCATACGCAGGCGTGGATGCTCCGGTGGTTGCTCGCCGGCCCAGGTGAGCAGCAGTCGCGCGGCTTCCTGGCACTCGGCCACGCGGTTGTTGTAGTCCGTGCCCACCAGCGCCTGTTCCACGCCGGAATAGACCACCAGGATATCAAAGCCGTTCTTGTCTGGCGGAATGGGAATCTTCTCAAAGGCCACCGCCTGACAATCCAGGTAGGTGAGCGTGTCATGCTCACTCATCAGGATCATGGACTGATCCATGATGCCGTTCTTCAATCCCAGGTAGATATTTTCAATGTAACGGTCGAGCTGGATGTTTTCCCCGGCGGAAAGCATCAAGCCATTCACCGTCTCCAGGGCCAGCAGATACGCCACGCCCACCGCCGCCGAGGAACTTAAGCCCCCGATGGGCATATCCCCACCCACCACCGCATCAATGCCGGTGTGCAGGGTGTAATGTTGCTGCAAAGCCAGCGCCGCGCCACGCACATAGTTGCCCCAGTCTTTCGCCGATTTGAGCGGTACGTCGTCCAGGGCAAATTCCACGCGCCCGGGGAAATTCAGGCTCTCCACACATACACGTCGGTCGGCACGTGGCGTGAAGGCCAATAGAATCGCCCGGTTCAACGTCATCCCCGTCACCAGACCATCCTGGTGATCCACATGCGCGCCGAGCGGTGAAATTCGCAAGGGTGCGTAGACAATCCAAATGTCCCGGTCGGCACAGCCGGTGCGCTGTTTAAGGTGCTGTTTCAAGACTTCGATCTGCATGGCGTCTCACTGTGCATTCAAAAACCCACGCTGTTCCAGATAGGCGATGATTTTGCGTGCATTGGCCTCAGGTGTCGTCGTCACCGTATCGAGCACCAATTCCGGGTTGAGTGGCTCTTCGTAAGGGTCATCAATGCCGGTGAACCCTTTGATTTCGCCACGACGCGCACGGGCATACATCCCCTTCACATCGCGGCTCTCGCACACCTCGATGGGTGTGTTGACATAGACTTCGACAAAATGTTCCTCGCCTACCATCTTGCGCGCCTCGTTGCGGGCCGCACGGTAAGGACTGATGGCAGCGCAGATCACGGTGCCGTTGTGGCGTGTGATCTCCCCGGCCACAAAGCCGATGCGCAGAATGTTGGTATCGCGGTCTTCTTTGCTGAAGCCCAGCCCTTTGGAAAGATGCGTGCGCACCACATCGCCATCCAGGAGCGTCGCCTGCCGCCCGCGTTCGAGCAGCATCGGCAGCAGGGCCTGCGCGATGGTGGACTTCCCCGCGCCGCTCAATCCCGTGAACCAGATACACACACCTTGCTTGTGTCGCGGCGGATTCGTTTCCATCAGGATTTGCGCCGTCTCCGGACGGGTGAACCACGCCGGTAACAGCTTGCCCTTGGCCAGATATTCGTCACGCACCTGTGTGCCGGAGATGTTGGCCGTCTTGGCATGCGGCGGGACTTTGGAGACCTCTTCATAACGGTCTTCATCCACCAGGTAGACCAGTTCCTGGAACGGTATGGCCTTGACGCCTAATTCATCTTCATATTGCGCCATCATTTCCTGCGCTTCGTAAGGCCCGTAGAACGGTTTGCCGCTGCTGTCGTTGCCCGGTCCGGCGTGATCACGCCCCACGATGAAGTGTGTCGCGCCGTAGTTGCGGCGGACGAGCGCATGCCACAATGCCTCGCGTGGCCCGGCCATGCGCATCGCCAGCGGTAACAGGCTCAAGAGCGTGTTATTCTTGTCGTAGTAGCGATCCACCAGCGCCTTGTAAACGCGCACGCGCGTATAGTGATCCACGTCGCCGGGCTTGGTCAGTCCCACAACGGGGTGAATGAGCAGGCTGCCCTCAACCTGCGCGGCGGCGCGCTTGGTCAGCTCTTCGTGGATGCGATGCATGGGGTTACGGGTCTGGAAGGCCACGACGTTGTGATTACCCATCGCAGCCAAAGCCGCACGCACCTGCGCCGGCGTGCGCCGCAATTCCACAAAGTCGTAGTAAACCGGCAGGTTGAGCACTTTGAGTTCCCCTGAAATGCACAGGTCACGCCATTGCTGCATCTCGGAGACAAGCGGATGGCGGTGATCGGTGGTGCCACAGACCAGGCGGGCCTCGCGCTGCGGATCCCAACGGAAGACCTCTTCGATGCGCATCACGGCGACGATGTAGTTACGCACGTCGCGCAGGGTGATCCACTCTTCGCGCGTCGGCAAGTCCTCTTTGCTGATGGTCAGCGTGATGGGGATGGGGAACAGCGTCCCATCAGACAGCCGCATCTCGGTGAGCACACGCTGATAGTCGGCCTTGGACATGAAGCGATCCAGCGGCGAAAAACCGCCCACCGCCAGCAATTCCAGGTCGCACAGATTACGGTCGGTCATTTGCAGCGAGGGATAGCGACTGGCCTCGGCCAGCAATGCCTCACGCTCCTCGCCGGTCACAACCAGGTCAACGAGCTTCCCTCCATAGGGAGAAATCAAAATATCTTGGGTTTGTTGTGTTGAATTCACGAGAACTCCTTGCGAATGATGAATAGTGAATGGCGAATGATGAACGGTGAATGGCGAACTACGGATCACCAATTGCGAACCACCTGATCCCTAATTCCTACTTTTATAGATAAACGATTTTTGCCGACTGTCAAATCTTGTCGGTATGGGTTTCGGCAGTTTCGAGGGCGTGTAACAGGCGTTGCATCTGTACGCTGTTGGTGAGGTCGCCGCGCGTGCGTTCCAGGACGCCCCGCAGTTGATCCACGCGATGACGCAGGCCGCCGGTAATCGCATCGGGATAGCTGAACGACATCAGGACCTCGTAAACTGCATCCATTGCCGCCAGCAGACGTTCGGCCTCATCCAACGCCCCCTGCCGCAGCACATCCAGGCAGCGGCGGCGCAGCTCACTGGCGGCCTCACACACACCGTTGAGACAAGTATCATACGGCAAATTCAGGCTCTCCAACGGTGGCAAAGTGCCGTCCGAGATCAATGCCAGCGTGACGCGGGCCTCGACCAGTTCTTTGAACGCATCCTGGGTATAACCGGCGTAGAATAAATCCGGATAAGGCGTCAACAATGCCTGCATTGCCCGCCCGACCGCCTCCGCCTCATTCAACAGGGCGTTGGCTTCGGTCCACAGCTCGCGGTGACCCGCCCGAATAGCACTGGAGCACAGGCGAATCAACTCGCGGCTCTGCTGTAGTGCCGCGTCGCGGGCGCGATTACGCACCTCTAAATCGGCATGCGCTGCCGTCGCCAATTGATCAAGCCATCCTTGCAGGACTTCGTTCATCCCTATCCCTCCGTATCCGGCGGATGAATGCCTCCGAAGAAAGCACGCACCAGGTCATCCCCCTGACCGGGGATCGTGATCTCGCCGAAGGTCGCCTCATATTTGGCAAGATTATCTTGCAAGGCGCGCAGCAGCAACTTCGCGTTGAGCGGCGTGAAGACCACACGCGCTTTGATGCGTACCTGCGGTTGATTGGGCAACATCTGCGCCATATCAAAGATAATTTCAGACGGGGTATGCGAAATCAAGGCAAAGTTGGCGTAGATAGGTTCAAGTCCGGCAGGCAATTCCACATTTATGGATTTGGGTTTCATGGCCATCTATTCATCCCCCTTGAAAACGTCAACGGCTTTAACGGATGAAACGGATTGGAAAGCAAAAATCCGTGATTCGCGTGGATAGATTACTTTCAAAGAACAGAGGGGCATGCGATGCGCCCCTCTGTTGTTCAATGACACTCTCCGGCTCTCTAGAAGGGAATCTCTTCCTCGCCGGTATAGTCTTCCGGCGTCTCCGCCACAGCGGCGGCGCCGCCGACCTCGCCGCCGCGGCTGCCCAACAAGACGATGCGGTCCGCAGTGACCTCATAACTGGCACCGGCCGTGCCGTCCTGCCGTGTCCAAATACGTGGGCCACCGGTGTTTCTATCGGGCGCCAAGCGACCTTCGATCATCACCTGCTGTCCCTTGCTCAGGTATTGCGCCGCGACTTCGGCCTGCTTGCGCCACACCGTTACCCGGAACCAGGTGGTCTCTTCACCCTTCGTCCCGTCAGGATTGTTCCACTTGCGGTTTGTCGCCACGCTGAGCGTCGTCACCGGTGTTCCATCAGGGGTATAACGCATTTCCGGGTCACGGCCCAGATTCCCAACAATGATCAACTTCTGATACGCCATAGGTATACCTCCTTTTCGTCATGGTGAAGATAATGAAAGTAAATCCGCGGAACAGCACGCCGATTTACAATCATTCTACACCGCTCAGCGCAAAGCGCAAATTTATACCCAAGGCATGAATCAAGGGGTTTCGCCGACAATGAAGCAGCGCAGGCCATCCGCGATGCCCTGCGCGACAACGTCAGGGCGCTGCGTCAAAAGTTCGCGGTCATCCAGCATAAAGCCGATTTCGATAATCGCAGCCGGGGTGTTGCGGTCAATCTCGTAGTAAGCATGATAGCGGGTCATATCGTATGTGATGGTGTCCGCGTCAAACGCCAGGCCGGTGCGCCCGGCATAATGGCGGATGATACAATCCACCAGGGCATCCGCAGAAGAGACATGCAGGCCAGATTCGGCGCGTGTGATTTTGAAGCCGGATTTCCCCGGAAAGCTACAAGAATCGGCATGAATGGAGAGCAAGGCATCTGCTTTGTAGTCGTTCAAGCGCACGTCAAATTCATCTAACAGGTCAACATTCCAGCCGTATTGCATCAGCAATGCCACCACCCGCCGCGCTACATCGAGGTTAATATCCGCCTCCTGCAAACCGTCCGGGCAGAGAGCGCCACTATCGTTGCCGTGATGGCCGGCAATGATGCCGACGTGCGGGGTATGCGGTACGGGGGTCAACGGGGCTACGGTGGGGGTTGGCGCGGAAGTGCTCAGGGGAATGACGATCCGCCCATCGGCTTGCGCGGTTTCCTTCTCCACCGGGGATGTCACCGCCACAATGGGAATCACCCCCAAGGGGACCCCAAAGGCCGCCAGGACGGCGAGCAAAACAAGCGACCGCATGAGCCATCCTATGGCCCAGGGATCGGCGCTGACAACATTCTTGTTCATCATTGTCACATCCCACCGATTACACACAAACCCTCAAGGTGTTGCAAACCTTGAGGGTTTATGATGGAGTTAGCGCATGCGTCTCCGCCATTCATCCTTCACTTCGATTTCGTCCCAGTTATCCTTGTGAACCAGGAAATCGCGCAGCAGGCGGTCAAATTTGCTGGTTTCTTCCAGCATCGGATAATGCTGCGCCGTCTCGAAAATAAACGGATAGACGTTATAGCTCAGGCCTTCCAACACCTCATCATCGGGCGGCTGGATGATGGGGTCTTCACGCCCACAGACCAGCAACACCGGAATCTCCAGGTTTTCCAGCACATCCAGGAGATTGTGCCCCAACACGTAACGCACGCTTTGCACAACGGCGTTAGCGTCGGTCTTAGCGGCTTCGATATCCACTTCCTCGTAGGATTTGAGCCGGCGTCCCAGAATAACCTTTGCCGGATTGTCACCACCGCTATAGCCACTCAACGAACGCGCGATGTCATTGGGGCTGAGGGGGGTGCAGACGGTCATCAACTGCTCGACGCGCTCCGGGTGTGCCAGCGCGAAGTTGGCGCCCACAACCCCACCCAGGCCGTGACCGATAATAGGGACGCTGCTAATGCCCATTTGATCCATAAACAGCTCAACCTGGCTCACGTAGCCGGGGATGCTGTAGCGCGTTGCCACTTTGTCGGAATCGCCAAACCCCCAGAAATCCAACGCATACGCGCGATGGGAGGATGACATATCCACCATCGTCGGCACCCAATAGCGCCACGACCCCAGCCAATCATGGAGAAAGAGCAGAGGTTTGCCACGTCCCAAAGCCTCGTAATGGACGAGACTGCTTTCAAGAATAATCGCGCTCATAAGCCGAACTCCAACCCGCAGGTCAAGCTTTACCGAGTTCCTTCAAAATCCTGTTCACCTGTGCTGTAAGCTCATCAGGCGCAAAGGGTTTCAAGATGTATTCCATAGCCCCAGCTTCCAGGCCTTCCTGGATTTCGCTCTCCTGGCCTTTTGCGGAGAGGAAAATCACGGGAATATCCTGGGTAGAGTGGTTTTCCTTTAACACTCCACACGCCTGATAGCCGGTCATGCGTGGCATCCGTACATCCATCAGGATCAAGTCCGGGATGATCTGTTGCGCTTTCTCCACAGCTTCAAGGCCATTGGTGGCCAGCTCGACATCAAACCCGGCAAACCGTAAAGTAAATGCTATCAATTCACGAATGTCACGTTCATCTTCAGCGACCAAGATTTTAGCCATGCTTACGACTCCTTTAATTCTCCATTCCCCTGAACAAGGCGTGAAACCCTGGCAGCGAGTTCCTCCACAGGGAACCGCTTGGGCAAAAGCTGTACCGACCGGGGTATCTCAACGCTGCTTCCCTCTGCGGTTGCCGCGGCATCCCCCTCGGTCAACATAATCACAGCCGTATCCGCCGTGTCCATATCTTGTTTGAGTTTCTCCACAACCTGATAACCGGCCATATCGGGCAAAGGATGGTCCAACACGACGACTTCCGGGTGTAAGGTGTGAGCAATATCCAGCGCGCGCTCCCCATTGCGGGCGGTGCGCACGTAGATGCTGTGAAGCTGCAACGCGGCGCGCAAAGGATCCAGGAAGTCGCGGTCATTGCTGGCCACCACGACGGTGCCGCGTTTGTTAAGCAAGGGCAAGATCGCCTCACGCAACCGCTCCTCGTTCAACGGCTTGACCAAATACTCCGTCGCCCCCAGACGCAATCCCCGCGCTCGATCCGAGATCACCGAAACAATGACAACCGGTATATCGGCAGTTTCAGGGTCACGCTTCAGCAATTGCAATACCTCGAAGCCATCCAGGTCCGGCAGGCGGATGTCCAACGAGATCACGTCAGGATGCTTTTCACGGGCCAGGCGCAAGGCTTCTTCCCCGGAAACGGCGGTCAAAAACTCCACATCGTCTTGGTGCAACATGATCTTCAGGAGATCGGCGCTCTCGCGGTCGTCCTCGACCACCAAAATAGTCGCTTTCGCCTCACCGGCGATCCGCGGGGGCACCAGACCGACATCCGCCGTCGGCTCACCTTCGGCAAGCGGCACGGAGAAGGTGAAGGTGCTCCCTTTTCCCAGGGCACTGTCCAGCGAGATGCTCCCCCCGTGCATCTGAATCAACGATAACGAGATCGCCAACCCCAGCCCCGTCCCGGAGACTTCATAGACGGCAGGGTCGTTCTCGACGCGGTAGAAACGCTCGAAAATCTTCTTCTGGTTTTCGGGCGCAATGCCGATGCCGGTATCGGAAACGGCGACATGCAATTTCGCCTGACGCACGTAGGCATATACGCTGATATGGCCGCCTACGGGCGTGTATTTGTGAGCATTCCCCACGATGTTCGTCACGATCTGCGCCAACCGGTCGCGGTCGCCGTAGACTTTGGGCAGGGCAGGCGGTAGGATCAACGATAACTGCTGTTCCTTCTCCACGATCTTGGGATGCAGCAAATCCGCAACCTGTTTGATGACCTCTTCGATCGCCACGGGCGCCATTTGTAACACCACGCGCCCCGTCTCGATACGCGAGATGTCCAGCAGGTCGTTGACCAGTTTGGTCAGCCGTTCGGAGTTCGTCTTGACCTTTTTCAAGAATTCGCGCTGCATATCCGATAGCGGACCGGTCGCCCCCATCAGAATCAAATCCACGTACCCCACGATGGAAGTCATCGGGGTGCGCAGTTCATGGGAGACGGTGGACACAAAATCGCTCTTGGCGCGGTCGGCTTCCACCTCGGCCGTGATGTCACGGAAGACCGCCACAATTCCCAGGAATTCCTGGGACGGCGAGATGACCGGCGACAGGTGCATGCTGACGAAACGCCGTCCCACCTCCATCTGGTGCGCCAGAAAGTCACTGGCGCTATAACTCTTAGGATCCGCACGCCAGCGGGCAATTTGTGCCAACCATTCGTGCGCGGCGCTGCCATACAACCCCAGGATCTCGTCCTGGGAGCGTCCCAATGCCTGCTCACGGCTGATGGAGAGGACGCGCTCGGCGGCTGCGTTGAAGAGAATGACCCGGCCGGTGGCGTCGCCGACCATCACCCCATCGGCGATGCCTTCCAGAATGGCTTTGTTCTTCGCCGCCTCGTTCTGTTGCTCACGCAGCATGGCGCCGAGACGTTCGGCCTGCTCACGGATCAGGCGATAGAGTTCGGCATTGTTCAGAGCGTTGCCCAATTGCACGGCGGCGGCTTCCACCAGGTGCAATTCTTGCTCTCCAAACACATCTTCCACTGACGATTGCAAGAGGATCACGCCCAACGACTCTCCGGCGCCACCCAAAATGGGCACGGCCATGACGGAACGCACCGTCTTGTCACCCATCACCATACACCGCTCGTCTTCCAGGGCGTTGGGGATGATCAGCGCGGTGCGCTGTGTGAGCACCCATCCCACTACGCCTTCGTTGCGCCCGAAAGGCGCCAATTTTCCACCCGGCGGTATCGGCTCCGTGTGTCCGATGGCCGCGCGGTAGAAAAGTTTACCGGTGTTGTTGTCGAGCAGGATCACGGCACTGCGCGAAGCCTTGACCGCTTTCTGCAGGAGCATCAACGCCTGGCTCAGCACGCGGTCAATATCGAGACTGGCGACCAACTCGGAAGCGATGTGATAGAGCACGCTCGAACGGTCACGTTGCAGCCGCAGGTCTTCCAACGCCTCGGCCAGTTCACGGGTACGTTCTGCCACCCGCAACTCCAACTCTTCACTGAAGCGCTTGACCTCTTCGAACAGCCGTGCGTTTTCGACGGCCACCGCCACCTGATCGGCCAGCGCCGTGAGTGTCGCCACGGCGGCAGGGGTAAAATCGCCCTTGATCTTGCGATCGGCGACCAGGATCCCCACCGAGCGTCCTTCTACCATCAACGGCACCATAATAGACGAGCCGACGCCCGGCGGTCCAATACGGGGGTGAGGATCGGTATCCGCGTCTTCGATAACCAGGGGCATCCCGGTGCGCGCCACGGTAGCCACGGCGCCTTCATCCTGTTCGAAGGACTTGCCGGCCAGCAGCTCAAGGGCATAACCCGAGGTCGCCAGGGGGACAAAGTGCTGTCCGGTTTTGTCTTGTAGGAAGATGGTGGCGTAATCGTAATTCAGCAGGTTCGTCACCGATTGTACGACGGTATTCAAAACCAACGGCAAATCCAACTTGGTGGTGATCGAGCGGCTCAGTTCGTTGAACAGGCGCAGGGTATTGAGCTGGCGCTGCAAGTCCTCGATCAAGCGGTTGTTTTCAATCGCCAACGCCACCTGAGCCGCGAAGATCTCGATGACCTCGGCGGTCAAAGCTGTGGGGGCGCGCCCATCCAGGGGGTCATCTACCGACATGATGCCCACAATGTCGCCGTGGCTGCCGTACAGAGGGATGATGAAGGTGTCTTTAGGATGCCACATACCCGGCTGACGTTCTATCTCTGTCGGGCCGGGGATGAAGACGTCTACGCCGCTGAAGAGTTCTTCGTAATACTCCGCGGGAATGTAATAACATCGCCCCAACCGGAATCTTTCCTGAAACAGGGCACGGATGCGGGGCCAGGGGTGACGCACGGCCTTCATCTGCTCCAGACGCGCCAACGGAATCCCTGCGCCGGCCACCCGGCGCACGCTGAGTCCCTCGACGACACTGATCAAAACGATGTTAAAGCCAGTGCCTTCCTGCACGGCGTAGGCAATGTCGAGCAAAGTCTCATCCAGCGGACGGTCTGAACGCATCGTGCGCGAGACTTCCAGCAAGAGCGACATCTGTTCCGCGCGTTTGTGCATCAATTCGCCGCGTTCGAGTTGCTCCAGATAGCGCCGCGCGTTGCCTACCGCGATGGAAGTTTGCACCGCCAACCCACCGACAAATTCCAACACTACCGGTGGGAAGGCCGCCGGCCGATAGCTTTGCAGGAGGATCACCGCCGCCAGTTGCTGTTCATAAAAAACCGGCTCTGCCAACAGCGTCCGTGCGCCGGGTGGAAAAGCCGCGGCGTCCGGCAACTGTGCGACATCGGGGATATAAACGGTATCTTGATGCGCTAAAAACCGCGCCATAGGTGAAGTCGGCTCCATATTATGTATGAGGTGTTGGATCACCTCCAATGCCGCCTCATCGTATCCCCGAGAGACCCGTAACTCAAAATCCGTTCCGTTAAAGACGGCTATCAATCCTGCATCTGCCGCACTGAAGCGGCTGGCCTCGTCCAAAACGCCGTGGAGAATATGATCCAGGTCAATCGTTGAAGTAATATCGCGCGTGATCCGCTGGAGCGACTCGAGCGCCTCCAAGCGGCGACGTAATTCAACATCGGTTTGTGTATACAACCGCGCGTTTTCTATCGCAATCGCCGCCTGTTCGGCAAGCACGTGCAATACGCTCAAATCATCATCTGTAAAGGTATGGGGTGCGGTGAACTGCACCGAGAGCATCCCCACCGGCTGATCCCTACGATGCAAGGGGCAGTCCACGAAAGCCCGAAACCCTTCCTCATGGGCAAGCTGGGCGACTTTGGACGATTCCGGTTCCCGTAACACGTCGGACACCACCACGATGGTGTTGGCCGCCACGGCATGGCTGCGGCTATCTTTGAGCACCGGCACGCCTTGTGAAAGTGCGCGGTAGCGTTCAGACACGCCCTCTGCCGCAGCGAGATTCAACAGCCCCGTCACAGGGTCCAGAACGAAAATGGCGGTCCTTTGACAGTTGAAGATGCCCGAAACCATGCGCACGATCTCGTTGAGCACGGTATCCAGGTTCAAAGAAGTGCCCAGGGTAGACGCGACCGACACCAGCGAACGCAGATGCTGCGTCCGGCGTTCCATACGTTCGACCAATTGCGAGATGCGCACCGTGCCGGCGATCTGCGAAGCCAGCATCGCCAGCATCTGCGCGTCTTCTGTGGTGAAGTGTCGGCGACCTCGGGGATTGGCCACCTGGATAAGGCCGACTAACTCACCGGCAGTTTCAAGGGGCACACAAAGCACCTGATGCACATCCAGGGCCACAGCAAGCGGCAACAACCCCAAAGCCTCTACCTGGGCATCACTTTGGGCATCGTCAATCAGCCAATAAAAATGCTCGCGCTGTTGTCGCAACAACGCCCGCGCGTCAGCGACCGGCACGACATAATTGCGTACCCATTCCTCAGGCATGCCAATGAAGGGCGTGCTGGCAATCAGGGTTGCCGTTTCAGCATCATAGAACAGCAAACCGGCAATGTCGGCGCGGACCATCTCCGCAACCCGTGTCACAACTTCTCGAACGATGTTTTCCGCGCTTCCGGCACGCCCTACGGCGCTGACAATTTCACGCAGGTTCTCAAGAGTATATACCCGCTTCTGCGCCGCCTCAAAAAGGCGCGCGTTCTCGATCGCCACCGCCGCCTGGCCTCCTAAAAGTGTGGCCATTTCCTGGTGATGGACGGTGAATTGTCCGGGCGTCGCCGCTGCCAGTTCAAGCGTCCCCACCAACTCTCCACGGGACAGCAAAGGGATGCCCAAAAAGGAGCGCGCCCACAATTTGAGGGCCTCATTTTTCGGCGTCACGGCTTCAAACAGCGTCACATCATCAATGCGCAGCGGCTGTCGGGTACGTGCCAACCAGCCACTCAAGCCTTCATCCAGTTGGTACGTTGTGCCTCGCAAATCGGCACTCTGAGTTACCTGAGGGTTGAAATGGCATGCCGCACTGACCAGGATATGCTGCTCGGCATCAAACAATGTAATTTCTGCGGCGTCATAAGGGATGAGCGCCGCGACGCCATCCATGATGACATCCAATGTCGTTTCCAGGTTCAGGCTCTCGCTAATCCGATGCCCCACCTCTTGCAGGGTCTTCAATTCCTGGACCTGATGTGAACGAGCCAGGTTTATACTTTCGTAGCCTGTCCAGAGCGTCGCGGCCATCTGCACAACCGAGATGACGTCGCCGATCAATTCCACGTCCCCTTCGGTAAAGGGAGTCTGACTGCGGCCCAACAGCAACCGGCCATGCCACATGTCGGCATTGACCGGCGCGCTCAGGATGTACGGCAGGGACGGGTGCGCCGTCGTCAAATATTGTGCCTGCGAGGTCGTCGCAAGGGAAGCGAGCAACGCGCGCCACGCTGTCGCCTCAAACATCACAGTGACATTCAACGGGATCACGTTGGGCACAGGGGCATCCCAGACCCAGGCGCCAGCGTCTGCCCCAAACCAATGGGCAGTTTCTTCAAGGGCGATGCGCCAGACGGCCTCGACACTTGATGCGGTTGCCAGCCGCTCGCTAAGTGTCTGTATCCTTCTCAAAGGGTATGCCTCCGTGCCTCATTAAATCCAGGGATGCAGGCATTTCTTATTCCTGTTTACGGGCCTGCCGCCGTGCTTCGGCAGCGGCCTCGGTAATCTCGCGGATGTCGGTGAACGGCCCTTGATCGGCCGTGAGTCCTCCGATCTGGAGAGACATCAATGGCCTGTGGACCTCATTGCCATCTTCATCCTTAACCACGAGGTAGCCCTGCATGCGGGTCATAAAGTCATAATGGGTCCCCACATTCTCCTTAAAACGGTTGATGATTTCCGTCCGCAAAGGCTCAACCAGCTCTTTGCGGGTGATGATGATAAAATTATCGCCCCCGATGTGGCCGACGAAATCATCCACCGTCCCCATTTCATCTATAACGTCGTTAAGGAGCATGCCTGTAAAGCGCAGGACCTCTTCTCCGGCCACAAAACCATAGACTTCATTGAAGGCATCCAGGCCGGTGATGCCGATATACAAGATGCCCCAGTCCTGGCGTCGCATCAGCTCGCGCAACTGCTGCTCGATCAAGCGGCCACTCGCCAGGCCGGTGCTGGGGCTGGTCAAACTGGCAATTTCAGCGCTCTTAATGGTGTTGCGCACGCGCAGACGCAGCTCTTCCAGATCAAAGGGCTTGGTGATGTAGTCATCGGCCCCTAATTCAAGGCCCTGAATTTTGTCATTGCGTTCATCTTTCTGCGTCAAGAAGATGATGGGGATGTGGCTGGTGCGCAGATTGGTCCTTAGTTGACGACAGACCTCGTAGCCATCAATGTCGGGCAACATAATGTCCAGCACAATAACATTGGGCATGTTCTGGCGCGTCATTTCGAGGGCGACACCGCCGCGTGGGGCAACATATACCTCATACCCCTGCGATTTGAAGTAGAGTTGCAGCATACTGGAGATATCAAAATCATCCTCTACAACCAGAATTCGACCACCACTCATGTTTTTACCTCCTGACAACGGTTAACTGAAGTGTAGAGTTAACCCATTTTAGCTTTCGTCTTCACTTTTTCAATAAGCGTCTCATCTAATTTATGTTCAAAACTGCGTAACGCGGCCAATTCGAAACCATGTTTCGTGGCCAAACCCTCGATCTCCTGAATCTGCGCAACGGAAAGGTTTTTTCCTAGCGAGTAATCCTCGAATCGGCCTTCAAAAGCCAATGTCATCGTCTCTGCCAGACATCCATAGGTCAGGTCTGGTGGAAGGCCGTAGTCGAAACCAAAGTCCACATTCCCCGGCACGCGCACCAGACCGCCGTCAATCACCAGGACATCGTCACGCACGCGGATCACGTTATGTGAAACGTCGCGGGGACGGGAAACATCGCAAACCACCGCACCCCGACGCAACATCTCCGGCTGAATCAGATTGCCCCCGGAACTGGTGACCGTCACCACGACCTCGGCGGTGATGACATCCGTTACCGTGGTAGAGATGCTCACATCCTTACAGCCGGCATGTTGTACCTTCCCAGCAACCACAGTCAGCGGGTCAGTTTGCCGCCCGATCAACAACATCCGCCCGACATCGGGCGCCAGCAGTTGAGCTACTGCCGCGCCCGTAGCCCCGGCGCCGCCCACCACAGCCAACGTCACCTGCGTCAAATCTACATCCATCAGCCGGGCCGCTTCGCGCGTCGCCTGAACTGCAACGGCAGCCGTGTAACTGTCCCCCGAAGTCACCGGGATATCCAACCGCTGCGCGATTGTGATACCGCCATCCCCCACCACCGAAGTGTAGGCCCCCAGACCCAGGATCTGCGCTCCCAGCTTTTCCGCCAGCTTACCGGCAGCGACAATTTTCCGGTAGACGACCTCCTGCGGCAGGCTCAACATCCGTTGTGGCGTGTACGGTACCGCAATCAGCCAGCCTTCAATCTCCTCTCCGGTGGCCTGCGAACGCGCGCCGGTGATATGGGAAAGCTGCACGGGCGGCCAGAAACGGCACACAAAGTGAATAGCCTCTTCGGAAAGAACTTTGCCCAGCAACGGATACTTGCGTGCCACATCCCGCTTTGGATCAATGGGATGGATGATAAAAGCAAAGGAACGCATATCTTTCCTCAGGCATCCCGCCTGTATAGACGCGGGTGCATCTTCTCGCCATCTTCGAGCTTGAGATGATCGCTATCCTCGTAATAAACGTTCTTGGTGACGACGCGCGGGCGCTCGTCCGAAGCAAACATAATTACATCCGACTCGATCATCCGCGCCGGGAAGAAGATGAATCCCGAACCGATACGCACGTTATGGCCGACGGCGCTGCCGAGCGCCGTCATGCCGGTTTCCTCAAGGCGGGTGCCGAAATGCGAACGCATCGGTTTATCCACCAACAAGAAGTCGGTAAACGTGTTGCCGGCACCTATGAAGGAATCACGCCCGACCACGCACATCTGCAAACAAGTGTTCTGCGCCACCATGCAACGTTCCATCAGGACGGTACGGTAAAGGGCCGCGCGGAAGGGCAGGAAAGTGCCGTTCCCCACCACACTGAGCATGAGCTGGCACCCCTGATCAATGGTGACGTCATCGCCGATCACGCAACTGCGGATAACCACGCCCGGCCCGATGTTCACATTGTCCCCGATGCGAGTCGGCCCCTGGATGATCGCGGTGGGGTCAATGGAACAGTTCTTGCCCACGGTGACAATCTGCGAGGTCGTGAGGACTTGCTTACGCTCCATGATGCCGCGCCAGAGCAATTTCAAGGTCAGTCCCAGATCACGTTCCAGACGTTTCTCGAACTGCACACCGATTGCAAAAATGCCAAAGTCAATGTTGGCATGCAGGATGTGGATCCAGTGCTCGATGGAAAGAAACGGTTTAGTCGGCAAGTTGTAGGTCAGGTCGCCCTGGAAATTGGACATGTGGGTGGGGACGTGATAGAAGCCCACTTCGCGCGCTTCGGTATCTATCACCAGAGGGCGCACGACCGGTTCAATGCCGTAGGGATAGTACCACAGGTCGGCGACGAAGTAGTTGCCCTGCCGCCGGATTCCCCGCTGGAGATAAATAGCCTGACCGGTAATCGCCGGATCATCCAGTTTGAAGGCCGCCTGACAGGCTTTGCCAGACTTTTGCGCCCGCTGAATGAATTCGTCAATGAAACTTTGATCGAAGTAAAGATTGTCGCGGTAGACCAGGGTTTCTTCACGGTCATTGCCGACTTCGTTGATGGATTCGACTTCACGTTCCTCGGTTGTGTAACGCGCCAGAACATCCCGCTGATGCAGCCACAAGGGTTTGGTCAGCACGCTCAGTTCTCGTGCCGGCTCGTTGAAAGGAGGTATCTTTCTTCGATCACGCAGGATGATTTTACGCATTTTCTGTCCAGATTACCAACAAGTTCATCAAAGCGGAGTCTTATCCACCCGCAACACACCTACGGCATCGCCCTGGGCGATACAACTGATTCCTTCAACAGCAAAGTGCTTACCGCGACTTACCCAGTACAGGGACTCTTGCAGCAGTCCCTCAAGCACAGCGCACGCCGGCGTTTCTGTGCGTCGTCCCCAACAGAAGCCGCACCGATCCGTTATGAAGAAAAAACTCTCTGCACCTTCACCCAGCCGCACATGATGATCGGTATAGCGGTTGAAAATTTCCGCCAGAACTTCGAGGCCGATGCGCACCCGCAAGTTAACCGGCAGAAGCCGTAACGCAAAATCCGCAAAGCCGATCATCCCGCCAAACCCTTCGATGCCGTACTTGAAACACGCTTCCCCCGCACGTCGCACAATTCTCTGTCCGGCGCGAATGCCATAGATGCCTTCTACAGCCTCAAGCAGCCGTCCGACTTCGTCGAATGTCATCCCCGGCTCGAAGTTGGGGGGTGGATAATGTTCAATATAGTATTGCAGCCGTGCCGTATTCAGAACGGCGTGAATCCCGTTTTCTCCCATCACCTCCCGCATCGCCAGGAGCAGGATACGCACGATTCTGTTAGGGAAAGAATAGTCACGTCGTTCTTCGGTTTCACTCACGAGTCAATCAGAAATTCCAGGATGGTGGCATGAAAACGATCCCGCTCATCCAACATAGGGAAATGCCCCGATCTCTCAAAGTAATGGACGACAGGGGATTTGACGCCCTTGAGGATCAGTTCCCCTTGCTTTGGGTCAACGATGTTATCCTTGCGTCCATAGATGCCCATCACAGGGATGTTCAATTCGTTCAATTGGGGGCGTAAATCGGTAAACCGCAAGTCGCGGATGCTGGTCGAGAAGGATTCCCAGGTCGTGCGCGAAAGGTCCTTCTCCAACATACTGTACAGCGTGCGCCAGTCTCGCGCATAGGAAAGAGAAAGCAATTTCATCGAAAGGAACAAAAGCCCCGGCACCGCGTAAAGCAAACGGGCAAACCAACGGTATCCAGAGAGCTTGAGGAGGAAAGCCAGCCCCGAACCGGTGATAGGAGAACCAACAACCGCCACCCGTGAAACACGCTGGGGATAAGTGAGGGCCAGACTCAGCGAAACTGTGCCCCCCATCGAATGGCCCATCACCCGTGCGCGTTCCAGGCCCATGCGCTCCATGAATTGGTCCACCATGCGCACATATTCGGTGACGGTAAAAGATCCCTGTTTGGCCGATTCACCAAATCCCCAAAAATCCAGGGCGTAGGTCTTGTACTTACGTTCGGCCAGGTACTCCATCGTCGAGTACCAATAATTCCATGAACCAAGCCAGCAGTGGAGCAAAACAACCGGCTTTCCACGGCCAAAAGTCTCATAGTGGACAATGCCCTGATCGGTAACAATAGAACTCATTTGATTTGACCCCGTACCTCTTTTCTTCTCCTATCATACCACAAAGCCCGTCCTTCCAAGAAAAGAGGCCGTTGCAATTCGGTTAAAAAACGGTTACTCCTCTTCGTCCATAAGCTCCAAAATGGAATAGAGTAACTCCAACAGCACTTGTTTGACACTCTCTTTATCGGTAGCCACACACGGCACGACCTTGACTCCCGGTTCAACGTGCAAAACAATGCGCAAGTCCTCCGGTGGCCAGGCATCGGGGAGATCCTGTTTGTTGGCGGCGACAATATAGGGAACCGGCGAATAACTGCGGAAGGTATCCAAAATACGTCGCGCCTCACGGAAGGTCTCCGGGCGGGTGCTGTCTACCAGGACGACAAATCCCAGCATCCCTTCGGACAGAATTTCCCACATGAAGTCGAAACGGCGCTGTCCCGGCGTCCCAAAGAGATAGAGAATCAGCTCATCATCAATGGTGATGCGCCCAAAATCCATCGCCACCGTGGTCTGTTGTTTGATGCGTTCCGCTTCGCGTGAAATTTTCCGTTCGGTAGAGACGACCTCAATTTCACTGACACTTTGGATCAGCTCTGTCTTCCCAGATGCAAAAGGTCCTGTCACAACGATCTTCAGTGTCTGCATCGTCTATAACTCCTTGATCCGGCCGATAAGTTTTTGGATAATCCCCCGTTTGACGGCAGGACGTTGTAATACAGCCGTTGGCGGTGCTGACGCAGGTGTTCCGGTGGCCGCAGCGTGTCCCGGCGCTGCCGTGGCCGGCGCGCCCGTCGGTCGCGGTGGTCGGACGATTTCCACCAGCCCCGCTTGAAGCAAGCTGTAGACAATTTTGCGAATCTGTAGCTCGCCCATATTGTTGAATTGCGCGATCTGTCGAATGGTGTTGTTGGGATTGACGAAAGAGATCACGCGCCATTCCTCAACGCTGAGGTTCACATCACGCAACGGCGTTGTTGGACGCTCGGCAAACTTCAAGGGCACATCGAGATCGGGTAATTCGTCTTGCAGGCGCTCCCACTCCTTGACACGCCGGCTGCCCTCCATAATGACGTTTTCGAGCGCGATAGACGTCGTAATTTTGCCCTGCACCGGCAATTTGGAGGGTTCAAAACGGAACTGACCATCGGTCCAGGAGAAAATCTGGTATACCAGATCCAACACATAGTCACGCACGCTTTTCACGACAATCTGTTGTTGCAGACGCCCACTCGTGATCAGCACCTGCGCGATCTCACGATCGGACTTGCCGGGCATGTTCGTTTGAATCATGCGCACCTGTTCTGGGGTGAAGACACTCGCGCGCTGCAAGATGGCCGGCAGACTGTCATCCATACCCTCGACTGCCGCGTAGATCAGCTTCCCTTCCCGAAAGCACAGATAGGCATTTTTCTGCGCCCCTTCAAGGTAAAGTGTGCCCGTCTTTCGAGCCAGATTAATAAGGTTCAGCAACTGAGTGATCCCGAAGTCTTCTAATCTGCCTTTCAGTGCCATTTCCAACCGTCCTTGCTCTGGTTAAGAGGGGCAGGATTGCCCTTCACATGCCGGGCCGTCTAAAGGCCCAAACTACAATCCCTATGCTAAACTTGAGATGCCGTTGATTATATGCAACGTACAATCATAAACATTATAAACGTGTTCCTCTAGTGGGCAAATAATAAGAAGCCTATCTCTATCATAACACATATTACAATTTTTTAACTTTTATCTGGAATCAGGTGCTGTTTGAAGGCCGCAGCCTGGGCCAGGATTTCCAGGGCACCTTGCTGGGCCGCTTCGCCTTGTGTCCCCAGCATCTGGGATAGCTCCGCGATCCGCAGGGATTCTGTCAAACGCACCACCTGTGTCACGGTGCGCCCCTGTGTCACCTGCTTCTGCACGCCGAAGTGCACATCGCCAAAACCCGCCAGTTGGGGCAGATGCGTGATACACAACACTTGATGCCGGATGCCGGCCTCGGCGACGGTCGCCGTGAGTTGCCAGAGTTTGGCACCCACCATCGCTCCCACGCGCCCGCCGATGCCCTGGTCAATTTCGTCGAAGATGAGGGTGGGAGTGCGATCGGCGCGCGAAAGCACCGTCTTGAGCGCCAACATCAGCCGTGCGGTCTCACCGCCCGAAGCGATGCGCGTCATCGGTTTTAGCCCTTCGCCTACATTGGGGGCAATGAGGAATTCAACGCGGTCTATGCCCGTGGCATCAAAAGCAGCGCACGCGATCCGGTCAGCCGTGAGCGGTTCTGTCCCCTGAGCGGTGACCACCAGCTCCGCGGGCAGCGCGCTGCTCAGGGGCACGCCGGCAGCGTCCTCATGCCATTGGAAAGCAACACCCAGCCGCGCGCCTTGCATGCGCAAGTCCTGAAGTTCAGCCTCGGCGCCGGCGCAGAGCTGTGCTGCGGCGGCCTGACGTTTCCGGGAAAGTTCCTGGCATAGCGCCGCGCAGCGTTCCAGCAACGTCGTTTCGGTTTCGGTCAACGCTGCGATCCGTTCGTCACTGTGTTCGAGCGTCTCGAGTTCAGTGGCGGCTTTCGCGGCATACGCCAGGACTTCTTCGACCGTGCCCCCGTATTTGCGCGCCAACTGCCGCAGCAAGGAGAGGCGTTCTTCAACCCAGGCCAGGCGTCGCGGGTTGAACTCAACGCCGCTCAGGTAATCGCGTAAAGCGCGCGCCACGTCCTCGATTTGATAGCCCACTTCTTCGAGCGCCTGCGCTTGTGGGGCAAGGGTGGCATCAATGCGAGAAAGCGCGCTCATGTCGCGTTGTGCCTGTCCCAACAGATCGAGAACCGCCGGCGCCTGCCCACGCCCTTCCTCAAGCACGGCGAGCAAATTCGAGGCCAACGCCGCCAATTGTTCGGCGTTGGAGAGGCGCACCAGCTCGGATTCGAGAGCCTCTTTTTCGCCCGGCGCAAGCCTGGCCGTGTTGATTTCTTCTACTTGAAAGCGCAGCAGGTCAATGCGCTGCATACGGTCGCGCTCATTCTGACGTAACGTGTTTAACTCGCGACGCACGGCATGAATCTGGTGCACGATTTCGGCGACCTGCGCGCGCAGTTCATCCAATCCGGCAAAACGATCCAGCAGGAAGAGGTGCTCGCGCACGCGCAGCAAGCTCAAATGTTCGCTCTGCCCGTGCACATCCACCAGCCGCTCGGCAATGTCACGCAGCAGCGACACCGAGACAACCCGTCCGTTTACGCGCGCCACCGTCCGCCCGTTGCTGCGCAATTCGCGGCTCAGCCACAAGGTATCCGGGGCGTCGCCTTCCAACTCTTCTTGCTTGAGGAGGGAGATAAGCTCTGCTGATTCCTGGGGGCCAAGGATGAAAAGCCCTTCCACACGGGCACACTCGGCACCCTGGCGCACCATCGTCGTATCGGCGCGTCCACCGAGGAGTAAGGTGACGGCGTCAATGAGGATGGACTTGCCGGCACCGGTCTCACCGGTCAGCACGTTGAAGCCCGGTTCCAGTGTTAGGTGCAGTTCATCAATGATAGCGAAATCTTTGATATGTAGTTCGCGTAACACGGTTCACCCATAATGCAGAAATCTTTCCGGCGCGGTACTCTGCCGGGCATCTTGTTCAGAGAATATACCCTTTTGCGCAATAAGACAAGTGCCACGCACGCAACGGGCGCATTTCAGGACGGGGGAGACTTTTCCCCCAGAGAACGCGGAGTCCACAGCGTTATCAAAGATCGCTCTGCGCTCTCGGTGAACTCTGCGGTTAAATCAAGGTTTATCTGGTTTTCCCCTAAGCTGAAATGCACCCCCATGCAACTCGCACAAAGGTTAGAACAAACCCTATCAAATTATACCAAAATTGCCCAAAATGCGATTTTGATAGGTTTTGAGAGTCTGTTTATGGTATGATAAGATAAAGATACTGAATCCTACGGCAGCAGCAGTCCTTAACCGGCCTTGCTGTTGACCTATCTAACGGAGGGTATATGACCCGGCTACTGGATCAAATCAAGAAACCGGCGGATCTGAAACAATTGAAGCACGAGGAGCTTGAACAACTGGCTGCGGAGATCCGACAGCGGATCATTGCAACGGTTCTGGAAAATGGGGGGCACATGGCGTCCAACCTGGGCGTCGTGGAATTGACGATTGCGTTACATAGCGTTTTCGATAGCCCACGAGACAAGTTAATCTGGGATGTGAGTCACCAGTGCTATACGCATAAGTTGCTCACAGGACGCTCGCCCGATTTCGATACGCTGCGACAATATCGCGGGATTTCCGGCTATACCGAGCCGCGTGAAAGCGTCCACGATGTTTTCACGGCGGGGCACGTGGGGACGGCGATTTCGTCGGCGTTGGGGGTCGCCGCTGCGCGCGATCTGCAGGGCGAAGATTTTCACGTGGTCGCCATCATCGGCGATGGTTCCGTCACCGCCGGGATGACGCTGGAAGGCTTGAACCACGCCGGCTACCTGCAAAAGCGTTTCATCGTCATTCTCAACGATAACGAAATGTCCATTTCGCCGAGCATCGGGGCGATTGCCAATCATCTGCACACCCCGCCGGCCTCTCAGCCGACCCTTTGGGAGACCCTGGGCTTTCACTACATCGGGCCGGTAGACGGACACGATCTCGACGCGCTCCAGGCTCAGCTCCGCGCCGCCAAGGCGATTGTGGACAAACCGGTGCTGGTGCACGTGCGCACGCAAAAAGGCAAGGGCTATCATCCCGCCGAAGAAAATCCTGAGAAATGGCACGGCGTTGCTCCTAAGGTCATCAAAAAAAACAACGCTCCCACCTACAGCCAGGTTTTCGGCGATACGGTCACGGCGATGGCGCACGCCGATAAGCGGGTGGTGGCCATCACCGCCGCCATGCCGTCAGGCACCGGGTTGAACGGGTTTGCGCGGGCGTTCCCGGAGCGGTTCTTCGATGTGGGCATCGCCGAGCAGCACGCGGTCACGTTTGCGGCGGGGTTGGCGGCGCAAGGGATGCGTCCGGTCGCGGCGATCTATTCCAGTTTCCTGCAACGCGCCTACGATCAACTGATCCACGACGTAGCCCTGCAAAACCTGCCGGTGATCTTCGCCATTGACCGCGGCGGCATCGTCGGCGACGACGGGCGCACGCATCAGGGCGCGTTCGATCTGGCGTACCTGCGCAGCATCCCCAATTTCACCGTGATGGCGCCCAAAGACGAAGCCGAACTGGTGGATATGCTCTGGACGGCGCTGACGGTCAACGGGCCGGTCGCTATCCGCTACCCCAGGAGTGTGGGAGAAGGGGTGGCGCTGCCGCAACAGCCCACAATCCTCCGAGTGGGACAGGCGGAAATGCTGCGCGCCGGCGCGGATCTCGCCATCCTCGCCCTCGGTTCAATGGTCTATCCGGCTATGGAAGCGGCGCAAGCGCTCTCAACGCAGGGGGTGGAAGCCGCCGTGATCAACGCGCGCTTTGTCAAGCCGCTGGACGGCGATCTGCTCAAGAGCCTGGCGTTGAATTTCAACCGCCTGGTAACGGTCGAAGAAGGGGTGCTGGCGGGCGGGTTTGGGTCCGCCGTGATGGAGCTGTTGGAAGCACGTGGCTTGAACTATGTCACGCTCAAACGTCTGGGGCTACCCGATGAATTCGTCGAGCACGGCGACCGCAGCATTTTCCTGAAACGCTACAATCTTGACGCCGCCGGCATCGTCAGCGTGATCCAGCAAACATTTCCCGAGTTGTTCAGCGTGCCCTGGTACTACAACATCGAATTACCGGATAGCCGCGTGCTCGCCAGTGTGCCCGGATTCAAATCAGACCGGCAAAACCAACCACTCCGCCGGAGTGTTACGGCCTGATATGCCGCAACGTATCGCCATCCTCGGCAGTACCGGCTCGATCGGGCGGCAAACCCTGGAGGTGATCCGGGCGCTGCCCGATCGTTTCAGCGTTGTGGCGCTGGCCGCCGGCCGCAATGTAACGCTCCTCAACGAGCAAATCCGTGAAGTACAGCCAAAGGTAGTTGCGGTCAGTGACGCCGCCGATGCGCCGCGCGTGGCGCATCCCCATGTCAGCATCGGTGAAGGTGGCCTGGTGGAGATTGTCACCCGACCGGACGTGGACCTGGTCGTCGTCGCTACGTCAGGGAAGGCGGGCTTCGTCCCCACACTCGCCGCCATCGAAGCGCGCAAACAAATCGCCATTGCCAACAAAGAGGTGCTGGTGATGGCCGGGGCGCTGGTGATGGAAGCCGTGCAGAAGTACGGCGTGGAATTGCGTCCCATAGACAGCGAGCACAGCGCGCTCTGGCAGTGCCTGCGCGGTGAGGACAGCGCCGCGGTCGAAAAGCTCATCCTCACCTCATCCGGCGGGCCGTTCCGCACCTACAGCGCGGAACAACTCCACGACCTCAGCCCCGCCGCCGCGCTCAAACATCCCACGTGGGTGATGGGCCAGAAGATCACCATTGACTCGGCCACACTGATGAACAAGGGGTTCGAGATTATCGAGGCGCACTGGCTCTTCGGGAAGCCCTACGAGCAGATTGACGTGATCATCCACCCGCAGAGCATCATCCACTCGATGGTGCAATACGTGGATGGCGCAATCAAGGCGCAGCTCTCCGCGCCCGATATGCGTCTGGCCATTCAGTACGCGCTGAACTACCCCGCGCGCACGGCGCAAATCTGCAACCCCCTGGATTTGATCGCCACGCACGCGCTGACCTTCGAAGCGCCCGACACAACGCGCTTCCCGTGCTTGCGGCTGGCCCGCGAGGCGGGGATGGCGGGCGGCACGTATCCCACCGTCCTCTGCGCAGCGGACGAGGAAGCCGTTGACCTGTATCTGGCAGAGCGGATCAAGTTTTCCGACATCCCCCGTCTGGTGGAGCAAGCTCTCACAGCGCATACCGGCATGGACAATCCTACGTTCGAGACTATACTCGCCGTGGATGCCTGGGCCAGAGAGTACGTCCACGCTCAACTTACGCAATGAAGTTTTGCCAACGGATTAACGGATTGAGCGGATTTTTGTTTTCCCAATCCGTTTCATCCGTTTAATCCGTTGACCATTTTTGGAGGAAGTGTGGAAATCATCCTCGCTAAAGAAATGGGCTTCTGTTTTGGTGTGAAGCGCGCCATAAAGACGGTGGAGGAAACTGCGGCAAGCGCCACTGCTGAGAGGCGGGTCTATACGCTCGGCCCCATCGTCCACAACGACGAGGTGGTGACACGGCTACAGGGTCTCGGCGTGTGGGCGAAAGATGATCTCGATGAGATTGACGCAGGCACGGTCATCATCCGTGCGCACGGCGTCCCGCCGGAGACACTGGACGCAGCGCGCGCCAAAGGCTTATGCGTCGTGGACGGAACGTGCCCGCTCGTCATCAAAGTACAGCAGCTTGCCCGCGCACTCCATGACGAGGGCTACCAGGTCGTCATCTACGGGCAACCGCAGCACCCCGAAGTGATCGGCATCGTAGGATGGGCAGGAGAAGGGGCCGTAGTTGTGCAAAATCTCGATGATGTGGCGGCACTGCCGCGCCGCAAGAAGATCGGCGTGGTCTCGCAGACCACCAAAATCCCCGCCGACTACCAGGCCATCATCGGCGCGCTGATGGGCAAGTGCCAGGAGTTGCGCGCCCACAACACCATCTGCAACGCCACCGCGCAGCGTCAGGCCGCCGCCGTCGAGGTAGCGCGGCAGGTGGACGTGATGCTCGTCATCGGCGAGGCGCACAGCTCCAACAGTCGCCGTCTGGCGGAAGTATGCGCGCAGGTCAACCCGCGCACGTATCGCATCGCCACGGCGGATGAACTGGATGCGGCGTGGGTTGCCGGCGCGGAAAAAGTCGGCATCACGGCGGGCGCTTCGACGCCAGACACGGCGATTGAGAAGGTGATAAAGCGGCTTCAAGGTATAGTTGACTTTTCAGGATAGTCATCTTAAACTACGTATACTACAAGTATATAATCTGATCCACAAAGCCGCCGGATGCGAAACACTTAGCAAGTAAAAAAGGAACTGCAGATGATCAGAAGGGTAAAAGTTCAGGGCTACAAGTCTCTGCGAAATATTGATATTGATCTGTCTGCGTTAACCTTAATCCTCGGCGCCAATGCCGCAGGCAAAAGCAATTTATTGGATGCGCTGGCATTGTTAAGCCGTATGGCAACCAGTGACACCTTGCGAGAAGCCTTTGCTCAACACCGCGGTATGCCTTTGGAAGCGTTTTACTATGGAGAAGGCGGCATCAAAGCCTTGTTAGTGCAAAAAGCAGCCCAGTTTACCATTGAAGTTGACGTTGATCTGGGAGATGATGTTGTTCGAGATGTAGAAGAGCGCATTCAGAAAATGCGTGAAGGTCTCCCTGATGAAGAGGGAAATGGGGGTCTGCGACGGCGACGAATCATCGAGCGACATCTGCGTTACACGCTTACAGTAGAATTACAAACACATTCCGGCTATTTGCGGGTTTTGGATGAACGACTCGTTGCATTGAATAACGATGGTTCAGTCCGTCAGTCACGGAATGCTTTTGTTGAGAAGGTAGGAGAGGACCGTCTGCATTTACGAATGGAAAGACAAAGTCATCCTACCGTCCATGAGATCGGTTTACCCTACACCTTGATTTCGCGCCCACTCTACCCGCCTCACTATCCACACATCACAGCCTTCAAGGAAGAATTATCGCGTTGGCGTTTCTATTACTTAGAACCAAAGTCTATGCGTGAAGAATCGGCCTTGAAAGAAGTGCGTACCTTAGGGCCGTTCGGTAGCGACCTGGCTGCTTTCTATAATACCTTACGGGCAAATAATCAAGCCCAATATCGCGCTTTGCAGCAGGCACTCAAGACCTTAATCCCCAATTTGGATGGCTTTGATGTGGAACGCACCGGGGAGGGTTTTTTGCAGTTACAAATCCTCGAAGATCAAGTACCTTTCTCAGCAAGGGTCATTTCTGAAGGCACACTGCGTATTCTGGGACTGTTAGCCATTACTAATCCCCTATCGCCTACGACGCTTATAGGATATGAGGAACCCGAAAACGGCGTACATCCCAGACGGTTACAGTTGATTGCCGAACTACTCAAGAACGCTGCCAGTTCCGGCAAGCAACTTCTCATCAATACTCATTCTCCAAGCCTGCCTAACTATTTCGAGGAAGCTTCCGTTTTGCTATGTCACAAACAGAATCGAGCTACGGTATTCACTCCACTGGATTTACCGTTATTCCTCAAGAGCAAGGTAGAAGACGCTATAGGAGCAGAAAAAGAAACTTCGTTTACCGAGCGATTACTCCGGGGAGACTACGGTGGCTGAAATCACAGTTGGCTACTTTTTAGAGGATATGGGACAAGAGGCTTTTCTGCAAGCATTGGTTGTCCGAATCGCACAAGATGTGGGAATTGATAAAAAGAAATTGAGGCATGATTCGCGTAGCACAACAGGTGGCAAGGGACGAGCCATAACAGAGCTACGCAGATTCTTGCGTGACGTACAAGCCAGCCGCACAACCAGTTTCGATGTTTTGGTCATCGCAATAGATGGCAATTGCCAGGGATACCTCGGTAAACGCAATGAGCTGCAAGATATTGTGGAGCGATCTGGCTATAACGGTGCCGTAGTATATGCCATACCTGATCCCCATATCGAGCGTTGGTATCTTGAGGATGCAGCAGCACTAGCGCAGGCTATTGGGGCAAATATCAAGCCAGATACGCCACGTTACAAATGTGAGCGCGGGCGATATAAAAACGCGCTGCGCGAGGCGCTCAAACAAGCTGGTGTTCTTCCTCCGCTTGGCGGTATCGAATATGCAGCCGACATTGCTCAGGCGTTGGATTTCTACACGATTGGCAAGGCAGATGCCGGTTTTAAACATTTCGAGGAAGAATTACGCGGCTGTCTAACAACACTGACAAGATCCGACCGTCTCCTCGTATAAAATAATCCAAATGCGAACCATCGTCATTGTCCTCGCCGCCGGAAGCGGCACACGGATGAAATCCGCTATCAACAAGCACTTGCTGCCGCTGGCGGACAAGCCGGTGATCGTCCACACGCTGCTGGCCTTCGAGCGGTGCGCCGCCATTGACAGCATCGTTCTGGTGAGCAGTGCCGAGAACATGGCAGCGTATCGGGCACTCATCGGTGAATATAGCATCGGCAAAGTCAGCCGCATCGTACCCGGCGGGGATACACGCCAGGCGTCGGCCTACAACGGGCTACAAGCGGCCGGTGACTGCGACATTGTGCTGCTCCACGACGGGGCGCGGCCCCTCATCGCGCAGCGGGAGATCGCAGCGGTCATCCGCGATGTGATGGAATACGGCAGCGCGGTTGTCGCCGTGCCGGCAAAGGATACGACCGTGCGCGCGCGTGACGGCTTCATCGAGGCCCATCTGGAACGCAGCACGTTGTGGCAGGTGCAAACCCCGCAAGGGTTCAAGGCGGCTATCATCAGAGAAGCCTACGAGGCCGCCATGCGCGACGGCGTGCAAAGCACCGACGATACCGGCCTGGTCACACGCCTGGGTGGTGTGGTCAAAATCACGCCGGGCAGTTACGCCAACATCAAAATCACCACGCCGGAAGACCTGGCCATCGCCGAGGCTTTACTGGCGCGCAGAGTAGAAGATAAAACTTACTCAACGGATTGAACGGATTTACCGGATAATTTTCCGTTTGATCCGTTAAATCCGTTGAGGTATTGGGGAGGGGCGATGTTTTACGTTGGGTTTGGACAGGATAGCCATCATTTTGTGGATGAGGGGGACGACAAACCCCTGGTCTTAGGTGGGGTGGTGATTCCCGGCGAGCGCGGGTTGAAGGGCAATTCTGACGCGGACGTGATTCTGCACGCAGTCTTCAACGCGCTCACACAGGCCGTCGGCGGGCGCTCGATCGGCTATTACTGCGACAAGCTGTGCCTGGAAGACGGCATCACCGACAGCCGCGAATACCTGAAAATCCCACTACAAATGTTGGCGGAGAAAAATTGCGTCATCAACAACCTGGGGATCAGCCTCGAAGGCCGCCGCCCGCGCATCGAGCCGTGGGCCGACGCCATCAAGCAGAGCCTCGCACAGTTGCTCGGCATCACCGAGGCGCAAATCGGCATCAACGCCACCAGCGGCGAGAATCTGACCGCCTTCGGGCGCGGCGAGGGGATTCAGGCGTTCGCCATCGTCAGTTTAGTATCAACGGATTGAACGGATTCAAACGGATTTCGACTTTGGACTATATGACGGAACTGACTATCAAGGCTTACGCAAAAATCAATCTGACGCTGGAAATCATCCGTCGGCTACCGTCGGGCTATCACGAGATCAAGTCGGTGATGCAACAGACGGAGCTATGCGATGATCTCACGATTATGGATGCCCATGCCGGCATCACAATTCAATCCACCGATCGTATGGTGCCCGGCACGGCCCGCAATTCAATCTGGAAGGCTACAACACTGCTCAAAGAACGTTGCGGCGTGGACCGTGGGGTGAAGTTCAAACTCGTCAAGTGCATCCCGGTGGGCGGGGGGATGGGCGGCGGTAGTGCCGATGCCGCCGCGGCGCTGATAGGGCTGAACACCTTCTGGCAGTTAGGGTTGTCGCAGGCGGAATTGTTGGAGATCGGGCGGGAGATTGGGATGGATGTGGCGTTCTGTATTCTGGGGGGGACAGCACTGGCAACCGGCCGCGGGGAAGTCGTCCAACCACTGCCCGCGCCCCCCACGCTGCATCTCGTCATCGTCAACCCCGGTGTTTTCGTCTCAACGCGCAACGCCTACGAAGGCCTGAAATTGGAACAGCTCACGTTCACCGACAAGAGTGCGCAGATGATTGCCGCCATCGAGCGTGGGGATGTAGCCGGCATCATCGCCAATCTGCACAACGACTTCGAGTACACCGTCCTCAATGAATACCCGGTCATCGGCACAGCCAAGCGCAGTCTACTGGAAGCAGGTGCGGAGGCCGCATTGTTGTCGGGATCGGGCGCGAGTGTCTTCGGCATCGCTGCAACGCAGGCGCAGGCGCAGGCCATCGCCGAGGCGCTCAAACCACACTACCCCTTCGTCGTCGCCACACACACATTGAGGATTGAGGATTGAAGATTGAAGATTGAGGATTGAGGATTGAGGATTGAGGATTGAGGATTGAGGTCAATGCCCGCCATAGAGAGCACAGCGTTATTTTTCTTATCTCTGTGAATGCTGTGTCCTCAGCGGGTATCTTTGAAGGCGTGTAACCGAGCCTTTGGTACAGCCCCGATAATGAAAATAATCGCAGGACTATCTGACTAACAACTATCAGACTATTCTCAAAGGAGAAAAGTATGCGTAGAATTTCAAAACCGATCAGTATCGGCGGCGTTGTGGTGGGGGGTGGCGCGCCGGTGACGGTGCAATCTATGACGAATACCGATACCCGTGACGCGCAGGCCACCATCCGCCAGATTCATGCGCTGGAAGAGGCCGGTTGTGAGATTATCCGCGTGGCCGTGCCGGATCGCGTGGCTGCCGAGGCGCTTCCCGCTATCAAACGGAGCATCCACATTCCCCTTGTCGCCGACATCCACTTCGACTACCGGCTGGCGCTCGCGGCACTTGACGCGGGTGTGGATGGCCTGCGCCTGAATCCCGGCAATATCGGGGCCGAGGAGCGTGTACGGCAGGTGGTGCAAAAGGCGAAAGAGCGCCAGGTGCCCATCCGTATCGGGGTCAACGCCGGCTCACTGCCCAAAGACCTGGATGATGATCCAACGCTTTCCACCGTGGATAAGATGGTCACGGCGGCCATGCGCCACGTGAAACTCCTGGAAGACCTGGACTTTGACCTGATCAAGCTGTCGCTGAAGTCATTCGACGTCCCCACCACCATCGAAGCCTACCGCCGCATCGCCGAGTTGACGCCATACCCCCTGCACCTGGGCATCACCGAAGCAGGGCTGCCCGATGTGGGCGCGATCCGTTCCGCCGTGGGTCTCGGCGTGCTGCTCTATATGGGTCTCGGCGACACCCTGCGCGTCTCACTCACCGGTGACCCGTTGGACGAAGTTAAAGTGGGCTACGAAATCCTCAAGTCGCTCAATCTCCGTCAGCATGGGCCGGTGCTGATCTCCTGCCCTACTTGTGGACGCACAGAAATTGACCTGGTGACGTTGGCGCAGCAGGTGAGCGAGCGACTGAAAGCCATCAAGACGCCGATCAAGGTGGCGGTGATGGGCTGTGTGGTCAACGGGCCGGGGGAAGCGAAAGGTGCGGATTTTGGGTTAGCAGGCGGTAAAGGAAAGGGCGTCATCTTCCGCAAGGGCGAGATTGTGCGCACCGTGCCGGAAGCGGAATTGCTGGATGCGCTGATGCAAGAGATTGAGGCGGGGCTAAACTAATTCTTGTCAGCAGATTAAGCAGATTTTCTGTTTGCCAGCAGAAATGATCTGCTTAATCTGCTAAATCTGCTGATCCAAAACAGCCGTGTATTACACCCGCTCCTGTGGATCAAACATCTTCGCATATTCTTGTAGCGCGTAACGATCGGTCATCCCGGCGATGTAATCGCAGATGACCCGGTGCAGTGAACGTTCCTGGAGTTTTGCCTGTTCCTCACGGGGGAGCTGCCCCGGTTCCGCAAGATAGGCTCCGAATAACGCCGTCAAAACCCGCTCGGCCTTGATCTGCATGCGCATGACACGCGGATGGCGATAAAGATGTTCGTAGAGGAACTGCTTCAATTCACGGGTCATCGTCTGGGTCGCCGGCGACGCGGCAACGACGTTTTCGGGTAAGGCGCGCACGTCGTCCGGCGACTGCACGCCGGTCGCCTGAAGTCGCCGCGCGGTCTCCTCGATGGTATCGGTGATCAGCAGCCCCAACAGGCGCCGCACCATCCGGTGTCGCCACAAGCGGTCAAAACCGCGTCCATCCCATCCCAGATTCGCTTTGACGGCTTCCCACCACGCAATCCCGTTCAATTCATCCGCAGAAATCAATCCCGAACGCAAGCCGTCGTCGAGGTCATGGGCGGTGTAGGCCAGTTCGTCGGCGGGATTCGCCAGTTGCGCTTCGAGGGTGCCGCGCTTGTCAGGGTCAAAGCGTTCGGCGTCGGCGGTGTCGTATTCGGTTTCGTGTTTGACAATGCCCTCACGCACTTCCCAGGTCAGGTTCAACCCGGCAAAGTCTGGGTAGCGACGTTCCAGCTTCTCCACAATGCGCAGGGATTGTTTGTTGTGATCAAAACCGCCGTAATCGGCCATCAGGCGGTTCAGCGTCACTTCGCCGGCGTGCCCGAAGGGCGGATGCCCCAGATCGTGCGCCAGGCAGATGGCCTCCACCAGGTCTTCGTTCGCCCCCAGTGCGCGCGCCATCGTCCGCCCGATTTGGGTGACCTCCAGAGTATGGGTCAGGCGTGTGCGGTAGTAGTCACCTTCGTCGTTCACAAACACCTGGGTTTTGTATTCCAGGCGGCGGAATGGGGTTGTATGCAAGATACGGTCGCGGTCACGCTGAAAACACGTGCGATAGCCCGGCTCATCCTGTGGATAAACCCGCCCGCGCGAATTTCGGCTGCGAAAGCCATAAGGAGCCAGCGAGCGATCCTCGATATCCTCCAAAACGCTGCGAGTATAGAGCATATCCCTTTCCCTCCCGTCTACTTGCTAATTCCCACAGCCACGAGACTGATAAGCAAAGCAATCATCAGCACAACGGCGACAAACGCTGCCAGTTGCCGCTCCAGCCGTGTGGGATGCACCAGGCGGCCCGAAAGCCAAAGGAAGACGCCGCCTGCCAAGCCCAAACCCGACAATACGCCAATGGTGTAGACCACCGCCGTCGCCATCAGACGCGGCAAATCCACAGTGACGATCAGCCGTCCAAAGATGGCAATCGCAAACCGGCTTCCCAGGAAAGCATATACCCCGGCAATGACCAACGCGCAGCTCACCATCAGCAACCCGGCTGTGCGCTTCTTGCCGCGCTCGATCCACCAGGTCAGCGCGCCGAGGGCCAGCAGTGCCAGCGCAAACGTGAATACGACAATCGAAAGGAATTCAATCGCCATACGTTCCCCCCTTGAAAAGCCGTTTGAACGTTGGAACGCTCCCAATCCTCGCTCAGTGCAAATCAATAATAATGCAGAAGCGGGAAAGCGTCAATTTCACCCTTCGCCGATTCACTGATTCTCCCATTCTGGTATAATAATCGTTATGGAAAATGAAAATGCAGAACGCTTACAAAAAATACTCGCCAATGCGGGCTATGGCTCGCGGCGCGCCTGTGAGAAAATGATCGAAGAGGGGCGCGTGACCGTGGATGGACGGATTGCCCAGTTGGGCGATAAAGCCGATCCAACCACCCAGCGCATCACCCTGGACGGTGTCCCCATCCGTCATCCGCAGGCCCACACCTACATCGTCGTCCACAAGCCGCGCGGCTACATCTCCACCACCGATGATCCTCAAGGACGGCGAACGGTGATGGACCTGATCCCGCTACCACAGCGGCTCTATCCTGTGGGACGCCTGGACGCCGACAGCGAGGGTCTGGTGCTCCTCACCGATGACGGCGAACTGACCGAACGCCTCACCCATCCCCGTTACGGCCATCCGCGCGTCTATCGCGTCCTGGTGGAAGGGGAACCGGCCGCGGAAACGCTGGAACGCTGGCGACGCGGCATCACCCTCGACGGGAAACCGGCAAGATTCAACCAGGTACAGATTGAATATCCAGAGCGCGGACAAACCTGGTTGCGTGTCACCGTTCACGAAGGCCGCAAACATCTTGTCCGTCGCATCGTCGCCGCGCTCGGGCACCCGGCACAACGTCTGATCCGCGTGGCGCTGGGGTCGCTGCAGTTGGGGGATCTCGGTGTGGGCAAATGGCGTTATTTGCGTGAAGGTGAAATCGCAGCGCTGCGCAAAGAAGCCGGCCTCGATGGCGCAACTTCCAAAGCGTCATCCCCATCGCATAAACGCCAGGCGCGCTCAGGAGCAGGGATAACCACGCCACGCAAGCCTACCGCAAAGCGCGACATGCCATCACGGAGGGGAAAGAACGGATGAGACCTTCGACAATTGCAATTGATGGGCCGGCGGCTTCCGGCAAAAGCACGATCGGCTATCACCTCTCACGTTATCTGGCCTATCTCTACCTGGATACCGGTGTGCTCTACCGCGCGGTAACGTGGGCAGCGTTGGATCGTCACATTGCCATTGAAGACGAAGCGGCAATCACCCAGTTGGCCGACACCCTGCACATTGACGTAGTACCGCCGACCGAGGCGGATGGACGCCAGTACACCGTCAGCGTCGAGGGACGCGATGTGACCTGGGACATCCGCACGCCGGAAGTGGATGCCGCCGTTTCGCCGGTCTCGGCGTATCCGGGCGTGCGCGAGGCGCTCACCCGGCGCATGCGTGAGATCGCGGCGCTGGGGCATGTGGTGATGGTCGGACGTGACATCGGTACGGTCGTCATCCCCGATGCGGATATGAAGCTCTACGTGGTGGCTTCGGCGGAGGAACGAGCGCACCGCCGTCAATTAGAAATGCAGACCCAGGGCGAGGATGTCGGATACGATGAGGTGCTGGCAAGCCTGCAACGGCGCGACCAGATTGACAGCCATCGCAAAGCCGCCCCGCTCAAAGCCGCGCCCGACGCCATCATCTTCGACAATACCGACCTCACCATCGAGGAAATGCTCACCCGCGCCGAGAAGCTGGTGGATAACATTGATCCGCTTGAACGTTCGAACGTTTCGACTAATCCCGAACCCCTGATCCCCAATCCCTAATCCCTATTTTCACAAGGAGCAGACTATGTCAGAACCGACTTATGATGTCGTCATCATCGGCGCGGGGCCGGGTGGATATGTCGCCGCCATCCGTGCTGCACAACTGGGAATGAAAGTGGCACTGGTCGAGCGTGAGCATTTGGGCGGCGTGTGTCTCAACTGGGGCTGCATCCCCACAAAGTCCTTGCTGCGCAACGCTGAAATCGCGCGACTGCTCGGTGAAGGCAAGGAATTCGGCTTTAGTGTCGAGAACATCACGCTGGATTACGGCGCCGCCGTTGACCGCAGCCGCAAAGTCGCTGCACGGCTCGTCAAAGGTGTGGAAATGCTAATGAAGGGCAATCACATTGACGTAGTTTGGGGCAACGCCAGCCTTGCCTCGCCGACGAGCGTGGTGGTCACAGGCACCGGTGACGCGCAGACCCTCGCCGCGAAAGCCGTCATCATCGCCACCGGATCACGCGCGCGGCTCATCCCCGGCATCACCGCCGACGGCGAGCGCGTACTCACGGCACGGCAGGCCCTGGAACGCCGCGAATTGCCCAAATCTGCGGTCATCATCGGCGCGGGGCCGATCGGCCTGGAATTTGCGACGGTGTGGCGGTCCTATGGCGCCACCGTGACCGTGGTGGAAATGCTTGAGCATATCCTGCCCGCCGAGGACAAAGACGCCGCAGAAGAATTGGCGCGTCAGTTCCGCCGCCAAAGAATCCAGATGCTCACCTCCACCCGCGTCGAGGGCATCGAAACGACGGCGAACGGCGTCAACGTGCGCGTCAGCAGGCCGAAGGCCGCGGCAAGCCCGGGCGAGTCAAGTGAGCAAACGCTGGCAGGTGACGTGGCGCTGGTTGCCATCGGCGTGCAGCCTAACAGTGAAGATTTAGGATTGGAAGCCATCGGCGTCGCCACCGAGCGCGGTTGGATCAAGGTAGATGGCTTTATGCGCACGAACATCCCCACGGTTTACGCCATCGGCGATGTCAACGGGTTGCTGCCGCTGGCGCATGTTGCCTCGGCGCAGGGCATCCTGGCCGTGGAAACCATCGCCGGTCACAAAACCAGGCCGTTCGACGTCAACGCTATGCCGCGCGCCACTTACACTTCACCGCAGGTGGCCTCATTCGGCCTTTCGGAGGCCAAAGCGAAGGAAGCCGGACGAGATGTGCGTGTGGGGACCTTCCCCTTCCTCGCCAACGGCAAAGCATTGGGGATGGGTGAAAATGTCGGCATGGTCAAGATCGTCGCGGACGCGGTCAGTGGCGAGATTCTCGGTGCCGTCATCGTTGGGCCGGAAGCAACGGAACTGATCGCCGAGCTGGTGCTGGCGCATACCGCCAAACTCACGCCCGACGAAATCGCCCGCACCGTCCACGCCCACCCCACCCTCAGCGAAGCCGTCATGGAAGCAGCCCACGGCGTATTCGGCAAGGCAATTCATAATGTGTAGGAGCAGGAAGTAGGGATTCACTCACTCCATACTCCGCAATCCTGCCCCCCTTTATTATGGTCAAACAACAAGACGCGATTTTCCGCCAGGCATATCCGACGCCGCCGTACTGGACGGTAAGTTTCAACATACCGCATCCGCCGGCGCCGGGGACGTTTATGCTGGCAGATTTGGGTGGGCCGCTGCGCGAGGTGCTCTTTCCGGCCGCCCTCACGGTTGACGGGTTCACCGCCATGGTGCCGCCGCGCCATCCTGCCACACAACTGCTGCCCGGCGCGACGGTCAACATGCTGGGGCCGCTCGGCCAGGGTTTCCGACTTGACGGCACGACACGTCTACTGTTGGTCGCCGAAGCCGCCTTGTTGCCGCCGCTGCTTCCGCTGCTCGAAGCCGCATCTGCCGTGGCCCTTGTTGTCGAGGCGCCCACGCGCGCCCAACTGCCGTCCCCAGATCGCTTCCCCCCGACCACCGAGTTGCTCCTGGTGACGCGCGACGGTTCCAGCGGCTACCTGGGGCCTCTGGAATCGCAGGACCCCGCACCGGCCAACCTTCAGCGGGTCCTGCCCCATTTGCTGGAGTTGATTGCCTGGGCAGAACGAGTGTGCTTTGCCTGTGTGAACGAGCGATACCCGGCGCTTGCTGCAATCGTGCGCGCGGCGCGTCTGCACCCCGCGCCGGATTTCGCCCAGGCGTTGGTGCAAACTGCTATGCCCTGCGGCGTCGGCGCGTGTGAGATTTGCCGCATCCCGACGCGCTTCGGCGAAAAACACGCCTGCACAGATGGTCCGGTCTTCGATATCCTAACCCTATGATTGAACTTGCGCCCCGTCACAAATTCGGTTTGCCGATCGCCACACCGGTTATGCCCGCCGCAGGCACATTCGGCTATGGCGACACTTACCACGATCTGGTAGATTTGCGCCTTCTAGGAGCATTGGTCACCAATCCGGTGAGCCTCAATCCCCGCGAAGCTGCGCACGGAACACGGATAGCCGTCCGTGGCGAGCATTTTATCGCGCACACCGGCCTGCCGAACCCCGGTCTGTCGCAGGTCATACGCCGACATCGGCAGACATGGGAACGTCTGCCCATCCCGGTCATCGTGCACCTGATCGCCACCACACCTGCCGAGACGGCGCAAGCTGCCGGACAACTTGCGGGCCTCCCCAATGTGCTGGGCATCGAGCTGGGGTTGATTGACAACATCACGCCACAGCGCGCGCTCAGTCTGTTGGATGCTGCGCGCGCCGAAGGCGACCTGCCCGTGATCGTGAGGGTCCCCTTCGGCAATGTGGACACGCTCGCCCCCCAACTCGCCGACGGCGGTGCCGATGCGCTGACGTTCACGGCTCCGCCGCGCGCCGTCCTCCCCATTGCCGACGCCCCTGAAGAAAATGCCACATCCTGCCAATACCTTCGGGGACGGCTCTATGGCCCGGCGCTGCTTCCCCTGCTGCTGAATACCCTGGCGCGCTGGCGCTCCAAGCTGCCCATTCCCATCATCGCCTGCGGTGGCATCGCCACACCGCAGGACGCCATCGCCTGCCTGGAATTGGGCGCGACGGCGATACAGGTAGACGCGCTGCTCTGGCGCGACCCGCCGCTCCTGCAACGCATCGCCGGGGAACTGGCGAAATTTGATGCCTCAACGGAACTGGACGAGACACCCACCGACGTTGTGGTATGATGGAATCATGCTAATCCTTCTTCTGATGGAGGTTCTCTTATGAAGCCCTTCGCCCGGATCTGGCTGGTTGTGTTGACCATGTTGGTTGTGGCATCGTTGGCACTGAACGCCTATTTCTTCCTCATCATCACCAACTTTCGCCAGGGATTACGAGACATCGTCACAAACGCGCGGGTAAGCCTGGCGACCGTGGGACGAGAGCCTTTCACCGTCCAGGTATATGTGGATGAAGAAATCCCTTTTGTGACCACCGTTCCCATCAACGAGACGTTCACCTGGCCACTGGACATCAATTATCCGCTCTCCACCGTCATCAACACTTATGTCAATGTGCCGGTTTTGGGACGGCAGGACATTGCCATCCCCATTGACACGGTCATCCCCATCCGATACACCCTCGAAGTTCCCATCCAAACCGAGGTGCCGATTTCGCTCACCTATCATCTGCAGACCACGGTGCCGGTCGAAATTGCTCTACCGCCGGAGATTGAACTGACGCTGGATGAGCTTCTGCGTCAGGCGGAACAGGGATTACAGTAAAGTCTCCTTGTCCCCCCGCACGCCCCCGAAGAAACAGAATTTGTCACCCTGGGATGTGACACTTCCCACTACGGGTATGCTTTGAAGAGGACTATAATGCCAGCATGCCAGGCTTTTATCCTGGCATGAACTTTTGACAAGGGACGAGCACAACCCGGATTGCACACGCAGCCGAATCACAAAAAGAAAAGTATTGCCGGTGCATCGAGCGACCGGTCCATGCCCAAAGCGACGCAAAAACAGACTGTACGCGCGCTTTTTACCCATATCGCGCCCGTCTACGACAGAATCAATCGGCTCCTGTCGCTAGGACAGGATCAAAACTGGCGCAAGCGCGCGCTTGACTACACTTGCACTCATGCGGGCGGCAGGCTGTTGGATGTTGCGACCGGCACCGGCGATGTGGCCTTGCTGGCAGCGGAGCGCTTCCCCGATGCACAGGTTGTCGGCGTGGACCTGACGCCGGCCATGCTGCGTGAGGCGCGGCGCAAGGCGCAGGTCCATTCAGAGGCAGCTCGCCGGATCCGGTGGATACAAAGCGATGGTCTGGCGCTGGCCTTTCCGAACGACACCTTCGACGCCGTCATCTCAGTCTTTATGCTGCGCAACGTCCCGGATGTGCCACACGCGCTTGCCGAGCAAGTGCGTGTGGTGCGCCCAGGAGGCCGCATCGTATGTATGGAGATGACATGGCCGCAGCGCTTCCCGATGAAGTGGCTGTTTCAGGTGTATTTTTTCGGGGTCGCACCGCTGTTGGGGCAACTGCTGGCCGGCGACCGTGCTGCCTATACCTACTTGCCGCGTTCTGTGAAGCAGTTTCCCGCGCCCGCAACGATAGCCAAAGTTATGGAAACTGTCGGCATGCGTGACGTGGCCTGGGAGCTGCGGATGTTGGGGACGGTGGCGATTTTTGTGGGAGTGAAGTGAGCAGTTTCGAGTTGAAGGTTTCGATTTGCTGATTTGCTGATTCTTTCCGATGGAAAAAGATTTGACAGGAAAAACACACGCACGCTTAGAAGAGCTTCGGACGCGACAGGCGCGGATCCGAGGGGGCGGAGGCCAGTCCCGCATAGATCAACAGCACGCCAAGGGCAAGATGACGGCCCGTGAGCGGCTCGCGGCGCTGCTCGACCCTGACACCTTCCAGGAGCTACAGCCTTTCACGCTCGATCAACCCGCAGACGCCGACGCCATCGCCGGCGACGGTGTGGTGACCGGCTTTGGACAGATTGACGGGCGTCCGGTCTGCGTGTATGCCCAGGATTTCACCGTTTACGGCGGCTCCGTCTCTCTGACGCACGCCCGCAAAATCACCCAACTGCAAGACCTGGCGCTGCGCAACGGCGTCCCGCTGATCGGCCTGTTTGACTCCGGCGGGGCACGTATCCAGGGCGGCGTGACCTCGTTGCACGGTTACGGCGAGATTTTCCACGGCAATGTACTGGCTTCGGGTGTGATCCCCCAAATCGCGGTGATGATGGGGCCGTGCGCCGGCGGGGCCTCCTACAGCCCCGCACTTATGGATTTCATCATCATGGTGGACAAAACGTCCTCGATGTACATCACCGGCCCGGATGTGGTGAAAAGTGTGACCGGTGAGATCATTGACCACGAACGGCTCGGCGGGGCGCGCGTCCACGCTGCGATCAGCGGTGTAGCGCACTTCATCGCCGAGGATGAGGAATTCGCACTGAACACCGTGCGTCGTCTGCTCAGCTATCTCCCGTCGAACAACGTTGAGAGTCCGCCGGCACTCCCCGCCACCGATGACGCCTCCCGCACCGATGCCCGTCTCAACACGCTCATCCCGAACGATCCCAACATCCCTTACGATATGCACACGGTCCTTCATAGCATTGTAGATCGCGGCAGCTTCTTCGAGGTGCATCAGGCGTGGGCGCAAAATGCAATTGTAGGGTTCGCGCGCATGGACGGGCAGCCAGTAGGCATTGTCGCGCAACAACCCCTGGTTATGGCGGGAGCCATTGACATCAACGCTGCCGACAAAATCACGCGCTTTGTGCGCTTCTGTGACGCTTTCAACCTGCCGCTGCTCACGTTTGTGGATTCGCCCGGCTTTCTGCCCGGTGCCGCTCAGGAACACGGCGGCATCATCCGCCACGGGGCAAAGATCATCTACGCTTACGTGGAAGCGACCGTCCCCAAAATCTCCGTGGTGACGCGCAAGGGGTATGGCGGCGCGTACATTGTGATGGGCAGCAAATCCCTCGGCGCGGACCTGTACCTGGCGTGGCCGTCGGCGGAAATTGCGGTGATGGGGCCAGAAGCAGCGGTCAACGTGCTCTATCGGCGCGAACTTGCAGCGGAGGCCGACCCTGCCGCGCTGCGTGCAACATTGGTAGCGGACTATCGCACCACGCACGCCACGCCTTACTACGCCGCAGAACGCGGCATCCTGGACAACGTCATCGAGCCGGCGCAGACCCGTCCCACCCTGATCGCAGCCCTGCGTCTCCTGCGCGAGCAAACCCGCCACCGCCCGGCCAAAAAACATGGGATTATGCCGGTGTAGAAATGGCAAATGGGAAATGGCAAATGGCGAATGGCGAATGGCGAATGGCAAATGGCGAATGACGAATGGCGAATGGCAAATGACGAATGACGAATCACTAATCACTGATTACTCGTTACTCATTACTAGAATATGACAACTTTACTAAACCAAGCCTTGATTTTGACCCTTGTGGGGATGGGAATGACGTTTGCGGCGCTGGGACTGCTCGTCCTGGGGATGTATGCCCTGACGGCGCTGTTCACCGATAGGCCGCGCCGCAGTGAACCGCCACGCACCGAAGTCCCCGTAGAACCCACACTCATCACACAAGTTGCGGATGTGGCATTGCAACTTGCGACATTCGCCGCTCAGCCGGGCGCGGTTACCCAACCAACGGATGAGGATCGCTATCGCGCGGCTGCGGCAGCCGTGGCGCATGCGCTGGCTCTGGAGAGCGATGTGCCATACGTTGAAGACCGCTATCGCGCAGCAGCTGCTGCTATCGCTGTGGCCTGCGCCGAAACGGAATCTCAATCAGCACCGGGAGGACGTTTCACAGCACCGGAGACCTGGAACAATCACACGCGCGCCCAACACCTCACCCGGTCTACCGTCCGCCGTCTATCATCTACATAAATCATTGTGGAGGCATTAAGGATGTCCGTTTATTACGTCACCGTTCGTGGCAAACAATACGTCGTCGAGGTCCCTGACCCGCGTGCACGGCCCGTGCGCGCCATTGTAGACGGCGAAGTCATCGAGGTCAACGTGGCGCCCGCGCCGGTCGCCGCGCCGCCTGCTGCACCGGTAGCGGAGCAGCAGGTTGAGATGACGCCGGTTGTGGCGCCCGCTTCCACGCCGCCGGACGAGGCCCTCGAAGAAATCAAAGCGCCGCTTCCGGGCACCATCGTCAGCATCGGCGTGAACGTCGGCGACCCCATCGCCTACGGGCAAGAACTGTGTGTGTTGGAAGCGATGAAAATGAATAATCCTATCCGCGCCAACCGTGCCGGTGTGATCAGAAAAATCCTCGTCAATGTTGGCGATCAGGTGCAGCATGGCGCACCGCTGATGGCCATAGGAGACTGAGTCATGCAACCTGCGGGCCACAAAGGGCGATTATCATCGCATTTAGCCGACCAGATCGAGGCACAAACGCGCGATCTCGATTGGACGCTGGCACACTTCACCTTTGTCGCCAGTGTCACCACCCTGGCGGCGGATTGCGACATCGCCCATTCACCCTCGATGACGGTGGCCAGCAGTCATGCCGTACCCCGTGCGCAACTTGCTTTCATCGGCGAAGCCGCCGATTTGTTGGCCAATTACGCCGTCTTTTTGGTCAATCGCAGCAGTGAGATCGAGTTGCTGGTGGATGAAAAACAGCGCGCCATCGGCGAACAAGCCTTCCAAATCCACACTTGCGAACCGCAATGGCAAATGGTGTTCCGTGGCGATCCCGCCACGTTGGATGCCGGCCCGGTCACCGAACTCGCCGTTAACGACCTGGCAGCCATGCAAGCCCTGGCAAAGAACGCACGGGTCGAATTGCGATTTACGGCCAAAGACCCTTTCACACAAGGCCCGGCCTTCGGAATCTGGGAAAAACACCAACTGGTGGCGATGGGCGTCACCGAACTGCGCTTGCCGGGCGCGGCGCAAATCGGCCACCTTATCGCGGTTCCGGCAGCTTCAAGATCGGCTTCCATCGCTGCGATTACTGCGGCGCTGGTCAAAGCTCACGCCGCCGGGAACCGCAGGGTCTTCTACATCGTCGCACAACAGGACGAGGACACCGTACAGCTTTTCGAGGCCCTGGGTTTCGTGCGCGAGCGCCCGATGTACCGTATGTACGGCACCCTCAAAGAGGACATTTGATGTGTACGTGTGTATAACGTTGGAACGTTCCAACGTTTCAATGTTCTAACGCTTAAGGGAGTCATTCGTGAACGGTATTGATTTAAGCAATCTGATTGCCGGTTTGATGGCTATCACCTGGCAAAACCTGGTGATGATCGCGGTGGGGGGACTGTTGATCTACCTGGCGATTGCCAAAGAGTATGAGCCGGTGCTGCTGCTGCCCATCGGCATTGGGTGTATCATCGCCAACCTACCGCTCTCGGCGATGATTGACCCGGCGGAGAATGGCATGTTGTACATCCTGAAAAAAGCCGGCATTGACAACGAACTATTCCCGTTGTTGATCTTCATCGGCGTAGGGGCCATGATGGACTTCAAGCCCTTGCTGGCGCAGCCCATCTTTGCGTTGATGGGCGCGGCGGGACAATTCGGCATCTTCGGGACACTGATCCTCGCCATCCTGCTCGGCTTTCCGATGAATGAGGCCGCCAGTATCGGCATCATCGGTGCGATTGATGGTCCCACCAGCATCTACGTTGCCGGGAAACTCGCGCCGCACATGCTCGGCATCATCTCCGTCGTCGCTTATTCGTATATGAGCCTTGTCCCCATCATCCAGCCGCCGATTATGCGTCTGCTCACCACCCGCGAGGAACGGATGACCCGCATGGCCTACAGTCCGCGCCCGGTTTCCCGGTTGGCGCTGGTGCTCTTCCCCATCATTGTCACGATTGCGGTAGGCATCCTGGTGCCGCAGGCTGCGCCGCTGATTGCTTCGCTGATGTTAGGTAATCTGCTGAAAGAGTCGCGCGTGGTCGAGCGGTTGACCCGCGCCTCGGAAAACGAAATTATCAACATTTCAACGTTGTTCCTGGGATTGGTGGTGGGCAGCACGATGACCGCCGAGAGTTTTTTGAAACTGGACACGCTCAAAATCCTGATTCTGGGGCTGGTTGCGTTTGGTCTGGACACGGCGGCGGGTCTGATGTTCGGTAAGCTGCTCTACGTGCTTTCCGGCAAGAAGATCAACCCGCTCATCGGCGCGGCGGGCATCAGTGCCTTCCCGATGGCCGGGCGTCTGGTGCAGAAAGTCGCTCACGAGGAGGACTTCTCCAACTTCGTCCTGATGCACGCAATGGGCGCGAACACCGCCGGACAACTAGGCTCCGTGATCGCCGGCGGCGTCCTGCTCACACTAGTCATCCCCCTGGTTGGGGGATGACTGTAGACGGCAGACGATAGACGGTAGACGGGGTTCCCAGTCTACCGTCTACTATCTACCAAAAAACTAAAGGAGTCGTCATGTAGCAAGCCACACCAACGAGGACGAAAATTGGCGGTTCGACGACAAGGCTAATGACTATGTGACTATTTTCGAAGGAGGATTGCAATGGCCGATCGCAAGAAGATCACATTACCGAAGTTGTTCCAGAAGGTCGCCAACCACGAACCGATCACGATGTTGACGTGCTACGATTATCCCACCGCCTATTTCCAGGAAGAAGCAGGGGTTGACATGATCCTCGTCGGCGATAGCCTGGCGATGACCATGCTCGGCTACGACAGCACGCTGCCCGCAACGATGGACGATATGATCCGCCACACGCAGGCCGTGCGGCGCGGCGCCCCCACCGCCTGGCTCGTCGGCGATATGCCCTATATGAGCTATCAGCCAAGCGTCGAGACGGCGATCCGCAACGCCGGGCGCTTCATGGCCGAAGCCGGCTGCGATTGCATCAAACTCGAAGGCGGAGCGGAAATGGTGGACCGCGTCAAGGGCATTCTCGCGGCGGGCATCCCCGTTATGGGGCACCTGGGGCTGACGCCGCAAAGCGCCAGCGCGCTCGGCGGCTTTCGCGTTCAGGGGCGTAGCGCAATGCAGGCCAAAAAGATCATTGACGACGCCAAAGCCCTTGAAGAAGCCGGCGTCTTTGCCATTTTGTTGGAAATGGTCCCCGACCGCGTCTGCCAGCTCATTACCGAACGCGCGAAAAACTGCTTCATCATCAGCCTGGGATCCGGCCCGCACGCCCACGGCCAACTGCTCATCTACCACGATATGTTCGGCCTGTATCCCAAATTCAAGCCACGGATGGCGAAAGTGTTCGGCAATGCGGGTGAAGTTATCCTTAACGGGCTGAAGAGCTATGTGCAAGAGGTGACTGACCATACATTCCCACAACCTGAGAACTACTTCACGATCAAAGATGAGGAATATGAAGAGCTATGTAGGCTGATGCAGGAGTAACAGTTTGCTCTACAAACGCTATTCTCAGAGGAATTTCACATGAACCGGTGTAGCGCAAGCGGTTAGCTTGCGGGCGCAGCAAACTAACAGTTTGCTCTACAAATGTTGTTCTTAGAGGAGGTTTCGGATGAGCGAAGATTTACGCCAGTTGTTGAAAATTCCCGTGGAACGGCTCGACGATCTCAACGCCATCCTCCTCGCCCCCGACATGCGCGTGATCAACGATTTCCTCGCCGTTGTTGCCAAATACGGCACGCCGGAGGAAATCAACCGCAAAGCACAACAGGCACGCCAATTGCCCGTGTTGCTGGAGCGCGTCAAGGCCGTCCGCCCCGAATATCTGGCCGACCTCGAGTGGCTACAAGCGCAACGTGACCGGCACGCCTTCATCAGCATCGCCGATTACCGACGCAAAGTGCTCGGTCCACGGGCCGACACGATGACATTCGCCGATGATTTCGCCGTCACGCTGGAAGTGAGCGCGTGCCAATACTTTCCCTGGATCATCGAGGCTGCTGCGCGCGCCATCGCCCAGGGGACGTTGATGCCGGGACGCTTTATCCGCGTGCGCAAGATGAAAGAGCAGGAGGCCGACGGCGACTTGCCCGCGTTCGCTGCTGCGATGGACATCATCGGCGCGAGCTATGTGGAGACGCTGGACACCAAAGGCACCGACGGCTCCAACATCCACCTGGGCGGCCCGGCGACGATCACCGGCTACTTCGGCGGCGTGGGACAGCCCAACGAGCACGCACTCCGGTGGCTCGACGAGTTTCTCTACTACTACACCAGCTATGGCGTCCGGCAGGTGTTGAACATCAACCCCGGTACGGTGCTGCTCGGCTATCTGCTCTACCGGCTGGGGGTGGATATCGAATTCAAGATTTCGGTCTTCATGGGCAATGACAACCCCTACGCCGCATTGTGGACGTTAATCGGCGCAAAGCTGTTCGCCCGCGACGATGGTACCTCGCCGCTGATCGGCTTCAACTGGAGCAACTCGATCACCAACGAGACAATGGAGATCACGGCGCAATTCCGTAAGGCACTCGGCTTCGAGGATGTGGTGCGCTTCGAGCACCATATCACCGAAACGTGGAAGAGCATCGTGCGCCAGCCTTACCTGCGCCGTGAGGAACTCTGTGCCGTCGCCGACCACGTCGCCAACATCTCCGCCAAACACGAAGGCGGCGACCCGGAAATCGAGCAGACGCGCGAGCATCCATCGGACATCCTCGACTACTTCCGTGACAAAAGTGAAGTCATCGCGGCCGGCGACTGGGACAACCTGTTGCTCAACTTTTTGGACAAAATGGACGCGACGAATCGCACGGCCTGGGCACTCACCGAGCGCGGCCTGTCGTTCATCGCGGCGCAGAATCTTCACAAGTAGACAGTAGACGGGGGATGTTTAAGCAAGCCCTGTCTACATATATCGTCTACTGTCTATCAACAAGGAGGCTTTTATGGCTAAAGGATTCATCGTTATTGACGTGGATCGTTGTAAGGGGTGCGGGTTGTGTACGCACGTGTGCCCGGCGAACATTTTGACGTTATCGCCGGATACATTCAATGCCAAAGGCTACCATCCCGTCGTCGTCACCGACGTGGAGAAGTGCATCGGCTGCGCGTCATGCGCCCGGATATGCCCCGATGTGGTATTCACCGTCTACCGGCAAAAGCGCCAGACACAGCGCGCCGGTGTGCAGGCCGCCGTTGCCGTCGGTGCGCCTGCGGCATAGGAGGGAATCACTATGACCAAAGAACTGCTCAAAGGCAACGTGGCATTTGCAGAAGCGGCCGTGCGTTATGGCCTGCAGGCTTACTTCGGCTATCCCATCACCCCACAAAGCGAGGCGTTGGAGCACCTCGCGGAACGGATGATTGACGAGGGCCGCGTCTTCCTGCAAGCCGAAAGCGAAGTTGCTGCAATCAACATGGTCTACGGCGCGGCCTGCGCGGGCGTGCGGGTGATGACCTCCACCTCCGGCCCCGGCTTCAGCCTGATGGCCGAGGGTTTCTCCTACATCGCCGGTTCGGAAGTGCCCGCGGTGGCGGTCAACATGATGCGTGGCGGGCCGGGTCTGGGCAACATCCAGCCCTCGCAGAGCGATTATTTCTTTATGACCAAAAGCGCCGGGCATGGCGATTTTCACCCCATCGTCCTGGCCCCCGCCAATGTCCAGGAATTGATTGATATGATGGGACTGGCGTTCGACCTGGCAGAAAAATACCGCACACTCGTCTTTATGGCCGGGGATGGCGCGCTCGGTCAGATGATGGAATCGGCGGAGCTGCCCCCCATGCAGCCGCTGCGCACAGAGCGTCCCGACTGGGCAGTGACGGGCAATGCCGGCCGCGCTTCGCGGGTCATCACTTCGCTCTACCTGGATCCCACACAGCTCGAAAAACTGAATTTGCGCTTGCAACACAAGCTGGCGATCATCAAAGCCAATGAGGTGCGCTGGCGGGAATACCAGACTGGGGATGCGGACTTGCTGTTGATCGCCTACGGGATGGTGGGGCGGATTTGCCTCTCGGTCATGCGTGAGGCGCGCCAGCAGGGTCTCAAGGTGGGGCTGCTGCGTCCGCAGACGCTCTGGCCCTTCCCCGAAGCGCGCATTGCCGAACTCGCGGGGCGGGTGCGTGGCATCCTGGTCGCCGAAATGAGTGCTGGACAGATGCTCGAAGATGTCGAGCGGGTTGTCAAAGGCAAAGTCCCCATCCGCTTCCACGGTCGCATGGGCGGCATCATGCCGATGGTGGATGAGATTTTGGCGGATGTGGAGAAGTTGGCGGGAGAAGTCGGAGTAGGGAGTAGGGAGTAAGGAGTATGGGCATACAAGCGAATATCCCCGAAGAAATGGAATTGGTTTATGGTTATCCGGCGGCGTTGACGGCGCGGAGCACGCACTATTGCCCCGGCTGCACGCATGGTATCGTGCATCGGTTGATTGCGGAAGTCATAGACGAGTTGGGCATCCAGGGACAAACCATCGGCGTCGCGCCGGTAGGGTGCGCAGTGCTGGCCTATGACTATTTCGATATGGACTTCGTCGAGGCGTCGCACGGGCGCGCGCCGGCCATGGCGACCGGCATCAAGCGTGTCAGTCCCGACAAAATCGTTTTTACCTACCAGGGCGATGGCGATCTGGCAGCGATCGGCACGGCAGAAATCATCCAGGCGGCCAATCGCGGTGAGCTGATCACGACCATCTTCATCAATAATGCCATCTACGGGATGACGGGCGGGCAAATGGCGCCCACGACCCTGCCGGGGATGGTCACCACTTCCTCGCCGGCCGGGCGGGATTGTCGTCTCGCCGGGTATCCGGTGCAGATGTCCGAAATCCTTGCGGTGACTGCCGGCGCCGCTTATATCACCCGCGAGACCGTCGCCGACATTCCGAGCATCAACAAGACCAGGAACGCCATCAAGCGTGCGTTTATGACGCAAATGGCGGGTCTGGGCTTCGCCTGCGTGGAAGTGCTCTCCACCTGCCCCACCAACTGGAATATGGACCCCTGGAAGGCAATGGAATGGGCAAAGGAGAACATGACCAAGACTTTCCCACTGGGCACGTTCAAGATGACGGATGCGGTCAAGGCGTTGAAGGCTTAGTCAGCAGATTAAGCGGATTGAGCAGATTTTTAACCGCGGATCACGCGAATCTTCGCTAATTTTTTGGGGACTTGCGTAGATTAGCGGTTTCTTCTTGAAGGAGCGATTATGAAGCATGAGGATATAATTTTCGCCGGGTTTGGGGGACAGGGTGTACTGTTTGCGGGTCAGTTGCTCTCCTATGCGGGCATGGCCGAAAATCTACATGTGACCTGGATTCCATCTTATGGACCGGAAATGCGCGGCGGTACGGCCAACTGCACCGTCATCCTTTCAGAAGAGGAGATCGGCGCGCCCATCGTGCGCCATCCGACCATCGCGGCCGTTTTCAATATCCCTTCGATGGAGAAGTACGAACCACTGGTCAAACCGGGCGGATTGTTGCTGGTGAACAGCTCATTGATTCCTATGCCCAGCCAGCGCGAAGACATCCGCATCCTCTATGTTCCTGCCAGCGATCTCGCCACCGAGTTGGGCAACCCACGCATGGCCAACATGATCGTTCTCGGTGCGTTGGTCGGCGCGACGAACCTTGTCTCCCTGGAATCGGTCATCCGGCAGCTCGACGAGCACCTCTCACAGCGCCAGCGCAAGTGGCTGGAGCCGAACATCGTGGCGTTGAAAAAGGGCGCGGAACTCGGGAAATAGCTATCAGCGGTCAATTATCAGCCGTCAGATTCTGGCTGAAGGTTGAAGGCTGATAGCTGACCGCTCTTTGGGCAATTTAAGCACCGCAAAGCCCGACACTGCCGTGACCACACACCCCACGTAGAAAGGCATGGTCAGCGAGATGGCGCCCACCCATCCGCCGATCGTTGGGCCGATGGCGTTTGAAAGCGAGACGGCCATCGAATCCAGCCCATAAGCGGTGCCGGCTTTCCCTTGCGGCGCGCAGCGTCCGATATAGGCACTGATGATCGAAAGCGTCCCACCTACCGCCAGCCCGATGAAGATCTGCGTGATCAGTAGAACCCAATAGGCCGGCGCGATGGCCTGGATGCCAATAGCGATCGCCAGCATAAATGTCGTGATCAGCAGCGGCGTGCGCCCACCGTGACTATCTCCCCACCGGCCCATAATCGGCGCTGCGATCGCGCTGAAAAGGCCCGAAACCGTGGTCAACAGCCCCGCCGCCGAGCCGAGAAAGGTACTTTCCGGCAACATTCTCTGCACAACCAGGGGCAACATAGGCGTCGAAATTTGCAATCCCAGGCGCAGGGCAAAACGCAGCCCTAGCACCAGCCCCAACATCGAACCGACAAAGAGCGCGCTCATCTCCATGCGCACACGCCGGATGAGAGAGCCGGATTGCTTTTCTCGTTTGACCGGTGTGAAGTCTTCCTGAACCAGAAACAACATCAGGAAGCCGGCCAGGAGCAAGTAAGCGCCGGTCATCCAGAATGTGGGACGGTACCCGAACATGTCGGAAATGAATCCTCCCAGGCTCGGCCCCACAAACTGCCCCAGGAAGATTGCAAGTTGCAGTTTGCCCAATGTCTCCCCCAATCGTTCACGTGGCGTGGTGCTCGCCACCAACGTTGTCGCCGCCGCCACCGTGCCGGTGAGCACCCCCTGTAATAGCCGCAAAATGAAGACCTGTTCGACGGTCCGCGCAAAACCCATCAGCGCCAGCAGCACTGAGCCACCGAACATCGCGCGCATCACCATCAACTTGCGCCCGTAGCGGTCGCTGAGCATCCCCCAAATCGGCCCCATCACCGCCATCGTAAACGCCGGGGCAGAGACAATAAGCCCGTTCCACCGCGCCACCGCGTCGCCATGCACACCGAGGTCTTGAATATAGTAGGCCCACAGCGGGGCAGTAGCCGAAAACCCCATCAACGCTAAAAATTCGGCGGCCCAGGTAGCCCATAAGTTGCGTTGCCATCTTTTTGTTGTCACGATATGTCTCCTGAGGAAGAAATGGGAAATGAGTAATGAGAAATGAGTGATCGGTAATCAGTCGGTTTTTACGGTGACGCTGGTAAGGTTAATGGCGTCGCCCTGCGATGAACCATCGGCGGTAAAAACGGGGAGACGGGCAATATCCACCAGCCCGTACATGCCGATTTCCAGGGTATAGACGCCCGGTGGCGCAGCGGCATCCACGGGGATACGGTAAGGATCCACAATCACCGCGCCCGGTGTCCACAATGTCGTCAACGCCTGTCCGTTGCCGGGTTCGTTATCCTGTTGTCCCCACAAGAAATTATCCGTCGCCGCATTGTACACCTCACCAAGCAGGTGTGTGAACACTTTGTAGCGCGTGGTGAGCGTCTTTGTCGTCTGCCAGTAAAGCGTGAGTTCGATCACACCGCCGGGCTGCACCGTGGTCTGCGGCAGATCATAGCCGATGAGACGGATGGATTCGCCCAGGCGATAATCCACACGATGCTGAATATCACCGGACGCGATGTTAGCCCCGGCGGCGCTGCGCACCAGCGTAAAATGTCCCACATAAACGCGCGTGTCCCCGGAGACAATAAACAAGCGGTAGTGTCCACCCGGCAAATCCGGTGTGAGGGGGATGTCCAACAGTTGGCGTGTCACCCCCTGTGTCATCGGAGATGTGGGGACGGCGAACTCGCGCGTCTCCGGCCCGGTAAGAAGTGCCGTCACCGCCCCAGAAGGCGGTGGTGACCAGTAGAGCGCCGGCCGCGCCGTGTCGCCGGTGCGATAGCGCGTTTGCGGCAACGTCGCCCCGCGCAGCAGCCCTGTTCCCACCCGCGCGTTCACGTTCGATGGCGGGACAAAATCCGGTGCGAGCGCATCGAATGTAGCCCGTCGCGCCTCGGTGCGTGCATAAAACGTGAGCGCGTTCTCGCCGGCGATCCACGTGCGCCAGGCCAGCGCATGCGCCGCAAGCCACGTCGGGACGGCCTGGGTTGGATCGGTTTGCAAGGCTTCGGGTGTTGTCACCAGCCACAGACCCTCGGCCTGCTCCCACAGCGGCGTCAGGCGGGCGTCGGCAGCGGTGGCATCGAGCGGGGCGCCATACGCCAGATTGTGACGCGGGCCGGCGTACTGCGCCTCGAACAGTGGCCAGTCGCGGTCAACATAGAGCACGACGATATCGTTGGGGTGCACATGCGCGCGCAATGTCGCCGCGATACTTGCGTAATCATCGCGCCGCGCCCGCCCAGGATAGAACGTCCACAAGCCCAGGAGAGCGGCAAAGATGACGATGGTCATAGGTAGACGGTAGACAGTAGACAATAGACGGGGGAGAGAGGGGAAGGGAGTGACGTGTTGATTTGCCGATTTGCTGATTTGCCGATTCACCATTCGCCATTCGCCATTCGACATTCCCAATGCCCGATTTCCCATTCTCGCCATTCCCCATGCCAGCAGTATGTAAAAATTTCCTGCCAGAAGCAAGAGGTAGCGCGGTTCAAGTGGGCGGGCGAAACCCGGGACAATGCCGAAACAGACAGCATAAACGGTGAACGCCTGCACGATCAGGCCCAGCACCAGCAACGCGAGTCCGGCCTGTTGATGAAGTGTTTTTCGCGCACGCCAGAGCATGACCAAACCGACAAACGCGATCCCACACACGCACAACGTCAACGGCAGGTAAGCCTCCAGGTTAAGTGGCACGCCGACAACGAGCATGGTAGTGTAAAGACGAACATACTGCCAGAGCGTGATCGGTTCGACAATCGCCCAGGTTGTTGCCGTTGTGATATTGCGGAGCATCCACGGCAAGAAGAGCACGAAGGCAGCGAGGTGTGCCGTCAGCCATTGCACAAGCATCCGGCGTGGGCGTCCGCGCCGCCACCAAACGAAAGGGAAAACGAGATTGGCCGTCAGCGGCGCGGCGATGGTCAAATAGAGGCTAAGCAGACCGCCGGTGAGACAAAGCGTGTACGCGAGCCACGCCCGCCAGCGTCCGCCGTGCCAGAGTTCGAGCGCGGCCCACAGCATCCCCGTCGTCAAGAGCGTGGCCCAGGTGTACATGCGCACAGATTGCGCCCAGGTGATCGCAAAACGCGAGAGCGCGAGCAACAATGCCGCCAGCGTGCCCACGCGCCGTCCGCCGAGCGTCCGCCCCAACCTGTAGATCAGCACCACCCCCACGCATCCAAACAACACCGAAGGGAAGCGCATTCCATACTCACCATCGCCGACGAGCAGCCACCACCCCCGCAAGAGGAGGTTGTGCAGCGGCGGATGATTGTCATGCGCGGCGACCTGAAGAATATCCGCCACCGGACGACGTGCCAGCGAGACACTCCACCCCTCATCCCACCAGATATTGGAGTCTGCAAGCCCGGCAACGCGCAGGGCAAAGGCGAGGAGCAGGATTCCCCCTAAGAGCAGCTTATGGATAGGACGTGTGTGTTTCACGGGGGGTATTATAGCATGGGTGAGGGGGTGGGGAAACAGAAGAGGCCAGATATTCTCTAGTATCTCCATTCTTTGTCTCCCTCCCCCATCTCTCCCGCTTGACACCTTCCCCGAACCCATTACAATACCCCCCAATCGCATACATCCAGGCTGAGTGCCCGCACCCCCGGATGGGTCGGGCTAAGAGCGAAGCCGGTTCAAGTCCGGCGCTGACGCGCAACTGTGAGTGCCCAAGCCTCTAGGGGCTATGCACAAGCCAGGTCGCCTGCTCAGCCTGTTGTGGCTACACCCTCGCGACAAGGGGTGAGGCCGACGGAGTGTGATGACACTACCGGAAGGTTTCTATCCCTTGCTCGTGAGCAAGGGATTTTTTATTTTGTCAGCAGATTAAGCAGATTTAGCAGATGCTATTTAATCAAAATCTGCTTAATCCGCTAAATCTGCTGACAGAAAAACACTATACAAACGCGGAGGTTATAGATGAAGAAGTTCGGTTTGATGGTTTTGGTGCTCGGTTTGGTGTTGGCCTGGACTGCGCCGGTAACGGCGGCGCGACGCTCACAGGACGAGGCTGCCCTGGCCTGGCTGCGCGGCTTCCAGCAGGCCGACGGCGGCTTCACGAATGGGTTTTCCGCCGGTTCGGACATCGGCGCGACGACCGAGGTGATCCTGGCCGCCGCAGCCGCCGGCCAGGATTGCAGCACCTGGCTTTCGACGGCGGGAAATTCACCGTTGGATTACCTGGTCGCGCAGGTGCAACAGGGTACAGTGAAGGACGCCGCAGGGTTGAGCCGGGCGGTGCTCGCAGCCGTGGCGACCGGACAGGATCCACGCAATTTCGGCGGCAAGGACCTGGTACAAGCCTTGCTGGCAGCACAGGATAAGGCCACGGGACGCTTCGGGGATTCGCTGTACGCGCACGCTTACGCGATGCTTGCGCTCCACAACGCCGGCGCGCCTGTTCCTCAGAGCGCAGTGACGTTGCTCAAAACGCAGATCGCCGACGATGGCGCATGGTCGCTTTTCGGCGGGCCGACGGCAGGTCTGGCGGATACGAACACGACCGCCTTGGCGATGCAAGCTCTGCTCGCCGTGGGTGAGCGTGATGCCGCAAGTGGTGCGCTGCCGTATCTCCAGCGCATGCAAAACACCGACGGCGGTTTCCCCTATCAGAAGCCCTCGGCATGGGGGACCGATACCGATGCCAATTCCACAGCCGTGGTGCTCCAGGCATTGTACGCACTCGGCGAGCCGTTGGGTAACTGGGCCGGCAGCGGAACGGACCCGCTCGGTGCGCTCCTTGCGCTCTGGGATGCGGCCAGCGGTGGTTATTACTGGCAGGCGGCCGTCCCGTTTGCCAACATTATGGCGACCGCACAGGCTGTGCAGGCCGTCGAAGGGATGCACCTGGTCAATGTAGCGGTCGTCGGGGCGGCACGCACACCGCAGGTGAAGACGACGACCGCGCCGGTCACCGCTTCCGACGTGCCACTGCTGCCGATGTCGGGCGGATTTGCACCGGGTTACGCGCTCATTTTTGCGGGCTTGTTGATGATGGGCGCAGGTCTTACGTTGCGCAAGCGGTAAAAAGAAGCAGGATGCAAGAGGCAGGATCAGATGGTTGCTGTAAAGTTTGATGTTAGCGCACCAAAGAGCGGCGGACTGTGGTCCGCCGCAAGCGATAAAGAGAGGGCTTGCGCGTTACAATCTTTTGCTTGCGCCGGATTGCCCTCTTTTGCTTGCACCGGATCACCTGCTTTTGCTTGCGCCGGATCACAATCCGGCGCTTCTCAAAAGCGCAATCACTTTTGGGTGCTCTTGCTGCTCCTTGCCTTCTTGCTCGCGCTGCTGCCATCGCCCGCGCTGGCGCAGGAAGGCGGGACGAATCGCGCGGGGCTGATCGTCGTCCACGGCGACGGGCGCGTGCTGACGCGCTGCGTGACGTTCACCGAGGAGCGGATCTCCGGCCTGGCGTTATTGCAACGCTCGGGGCTGGCCATGGATGCCAACACCGGCCCGATGGGATCGGCGATCTGCACGATCAACGGCGAGGGCTGTCCGGCGAAGGATTGCTTCTGCAAATGCAAGAGCAATCCCTGCACCTATTGGAATTATTTTCACCGTAATCCCGACGGTTCATGGGTCTATTCGGGCATGGGTGCGGCCATGTGGACGGTAGGCAACGGCGACGTTGAAGGTTGGGTGTGGGGCGACGGTTCCGCATCCCCACCCAACCTCACCTTTGAAGCCATCTGCTCTGCGGCACTCACCTCCGCTGTGTCCACAATGTCATCATCAGCCGATCCAGACGTGACTACGCCAACAGCAACGGTAACCGCCGCTCCGGCCACCCCCACGCCAACAGCGACGGCAACCACCGTTCCATCCACCCCCACGCCAACAGCGACGGCAACCACCGTTCCATCCACCTCCACGCCAACAGCGACGGCAACCACCGTTCCATCCACCTCCACGCCAACAGCGACGGCAACCGCCACTCCCTCTCACCCGCTCACCCCTTCACCCGCTTTCCCCGCCTCTCCCGCGCCTTCAGTCACCTACGCCCTTTCTTTTCCGGTTGTGGTCTCACCGGGGACGGCGACATATCGCGCACCGAACCCGCTTCTCAAGTACATTCCTTACGCACTGCTCCTGATCTGCATTGTGGGTCTGGCGTGGCTTAAACGTACAGGAGGAGGCAGGAAATAAGGGGCAGGAGGCAGGAAGTAAGGGGCAGGGGACAAGAGATGGGGGAAGAAGCAAGGGATAAAGATGATAGATGAGGGGTAGGAACTTGTTCGCCGCGCTTATTTATGGGCTGACGGCCGCCGTGGGACTGTTGGCGTTTCTGTACCCTGTTATTACTGCCGGGCGAACGACAAATACGCCCTTGTTGCTTGCCTTCGTGGTGGGGCTGAGCTTTGTGGCGTTGTTGCTCGAAGTGCAGGGCGACGCGGCAAACACCAGATTCGTGGCGTTGTTGGGGATTCTCACGGCAATAAACGCCGTGCTGCGCTTCGCCGAGGTCGCCATCCCCGGCCCGGGTGGCTTTAGCCCCGTCTTTTTCCTCATCATTCTGACCGGTTACGTCTATGGTGGACGCTTCGGTTTCCTGCTCGGCGCGCTGACGTTGCTCGTTTCAGCCTTGATCACCGGCGGCGTGGGACCGTGGTTACCCTATCAAATGCTCACCGCCGGCTGGGTGGGCCTATCGGCGCCACTGCTGCGTCCACCGATCCGGCGGCTGCACGCAGAAGGACGCCGCCCGGAGATCGGACTGCTGGCACTGTTCGGTCTGGTCTGGGGATTGTTGTATGGGGCGCTGATGAACCTGTCGTCGTGGAGCTTCATTGTGGGACCGGGCGCCCCGATGCCGACAACATTCCGCGAGATCGTGCGCCTGTACACAGCCTTTTACGTGACCACGTCGCTGTTGTGGGACCTGGCGCGTGGATTCGGCAACGTGGCGCTCATCCTGGCGTTTGGCGCACCGACGCTGCGCGCGCTGCGACGTTTTCATAAGCGTTTCAGCTTCACCTATCAGCCGCAAACCGCGTGAGGAACCGTGCTCCACGCTGCCGCCTGGCTTGTTTGGCTTGCCGCCGCGCTGATCATCGCCTCGGTCACGCGCAATCCGCTGTATCTCACGCTGCTGCTCGCCGTGCTGATGACCACGATCCGTACCATCCGCCGACCGGAGACGCCGTCCACCGCACCCCTCGCGCCGGGCCGTTTCGCGCTCTATGTGATCCCACTCGCAGCAATCATCAACGCGCTGCTCTCCCGCGTAGGTGAGACCGTGCTATGCACCATCCCCACAAACTGGCCACTGATCGGCGGCCCCATCACCGCCGAAGCGTTGACCTACGGCGCGCTCAACGGCCTGCTGTTGACGACGCTCTTCGCAGCGTTCACCGTGCTCAATCTCGCCGTGCCTGTGCACGACCTGATCCGCTTTGTCCCGCGGGCCTTCTATCCCGTAGCGGTCATCACCTCCATTGCCGTAACCTTCGTCCCCACAACACTGCGGCAAATACAACAAATCCGCGAGGCGCAGGCCATTCGTGGACATCGAATGAGGCGCCTGCGCGACTGGTTGCCGCTGTTCATGCCGCTGTTGATCGGCGGGTTGGAACGCGCCTTACAGCTCGCCGAGGCGCTGGCAGCGCGCGGCTTCGCGGCCGAGACGGTGAAGGCGCGCGCCGGTGGCACTCAGACCATCTCCATCGCGGGGCTACTCGCCATCCTTGGCGGGGGATTGCTGGTCGCCTGGCAAGAGGTGCGCTGGGGGACGGTGCTCCTCGGCGTCGGCGGTGCGGCAATTGTGGGGACGCTCTGGCTCGCCGGGCGCCGTGTCCCCCACACGACATACCGGCGCACGCCCTGGGGGTATCGAGAATGGCTTGTGACCGGCGGCGCGTTTGTCGCCGGCGCAGGGTTTTTGTTTTTTGGACAGGCGACACGGGTCTACAATCCCTATCCGGCTCTGACGTGGCCCGCTTTCGATATACTGACCGGTACGGCACTGCTCGGCCTGCTCCTTCCGGTTCTGGTGGCAGAATCCGAATGAGTATCCGATACCGGACTGACGACTAACAGACCGGTGACAAATGATCCATTTTGAGCATGTGACATATACCTACCCGGACGCAGCACGCCCTGCCCTGCGCGATGTGAGCCTCCCCATCCCCGCGGGTGCGTTCGCCCTGGTGATGGGAGCTTCGGGGGTGGGCAAATCCACACTGCTGCGCTGCCTCAACGGGCTGGTGCCACACTTCAGCGGAGGGACGTTGACCGGGCGCGTGACCGTGGAGGGTCATGATCCGGTCACACGTGGGCCGCAAGAGATGAGCCGGCTTGTCGGATTCGTCTTCCAGGACCCCGAAGCGCAATTCGTGATGGATCGTGTGGAAGACGAAATCGCCTTCGCGCTGGAAAACGCCGCCATCCCGACCGGAGAAATGAGCGCGTGTGTAGAAGGGGCACTTGAACAACTCCATTTAATCCCCCTGCGCCGACGCAAGCTGGAGACACTTTCCGGGGGCGAAAAACAGCGCGTTGCCATCGCCTCCGCGTTAGCCTTGCATCCGCGTGTCCTGGTGCTCGATGAACCCACCTCACAGCTTGATCCGCAATCGGCAGCAGAATTGCTGGATGCGCTTGTCCGGCTGAACAAAACCCTGGGGTTGACGGTGGTGCTGGCGGAACACCGGCTGGAGCGCATCCTGCCGTTCGTGGATCAGGTCATCTATCTGCCCGACGATGACGCGCCCGTGCTCAGCGGCCCACCACGCCGGGTTCTGCCGCATGTTCCCCTTCTGCCACCTCTGCAAACCCTGGCACAGGCACTGGGGTGGTCGCCGTTGCCGCTCACACTGGAAGAAGCCCGACATTTTGTGTCAACGGATTCAACGGATTCAACGGATGAAACGGATTCCTTCAATCCGTTAAAATCCGTTCAATCCGTTGATAGAACCCCTGCCGTTGTCCGGGCACGCGGTCTGGAAGTAGCCTATGGCCCAACACTGGCGTTGCGCGGGGTGGACATGGCACTCTATCGCGGGGAAATTGTGGCCTTGCTGGGCCGCAACGGTGCGGGGAAGACAACGCTGCTCAAGAGTCTGGTGGGGTTGTTACGCCCGCAACGCGGTGAGGTACAACTCGAAGGACACCCCATCGCCACGATGGATGTGGCCGAAGTATGCCGGCGGGTAGGATACCTGCCGCAGGACCCCAACGCCCTGCTGTTTGCCGATACGGTGCTGGATGAATTGCACATCACGCTGCACAACCACGGCCTGACGCCATCCACCGCTCCCATCGCGCCGGAGACGCTGTTGGCGCACTTGGGACTGGCGGATAAAGCGCAGCAGTATCCCCGCGACCTGAGTGTGGGGGAACGGCAACGTGTGGCCCTGGGAGCCATCATGGTCACGCAGCCGGCTGCGCTGTTGCTGGATGAACCCACGCGCGGCCTCGACTATCGCGCCAAGACGCAGTTGCGTGACCTGTTACGCGCCTGGCGTGATGCGGCGCTGGCGATTCTGCTCGTCAGCCATGACGTGGAATTGATTGCGGAGACCGCCGACCGCGTGATGGTGATGGATCAGGGCGTCATCGTGGCGCATGGTCGCCCTGCTGAAGTGCTGCGCGCCTGGCCCACATTCACCCCGCAGATCGCGCAGATGTTCCCGAAGCAATCCTGGCTCACGGTCAAAGAGGCATTGGCGGGGATAGTGGGAATCTGAGAAGCTATGGGAGATTACCGACGATTCCCTCGAAGCCATACCAGGCACACGGTAAAACTTCTCGACGCCGGCGGCCCTACGGCTTATCCTGCGCTTCGATGCCTTCGTCGTAGAAGACTTCGCCGCTGCTGGTGATCTTCTTGTAAGCCCCCAGGTCCAGCGCGTAATCCGTCCCCGGCCAGATCGGCGCCTCCGTCGAATAGCCGCCCACGGTGGGCCAATAGCCGCGCAATTCCTCATTCGCAAACACGATGCGGGTGATGGCCTTGGGGCCTTTGTAGCCGTATTTTGCGGGCACGATCAACCGCAGGGGCGCGCCGTATTCCGGCGGCAGTAGCGCGTCGTTCATCCGGTAAGCAAGAAGCACGCGCTCCACCAAAAACTCGGCAAGCTCCAGCGATTCGTAGTAACCATCGGCGGAATAGAAGTGCACCCACGTCGCGTCGGCCTGCGGCTCGACCAGCTCCACCAGGGTTTGCGGCGTAAAGCCTTCCCACTTCGCAGCGGACGACCAGCCCTCGACACAAACCATCCGCGAATGTTGCGTCACGCGCGGAAGCGTTTGCATATCGGCGAAAGATAGCTTCTGGGGATGACGCACCTTTCCCCCCACCTCCAACGTCCACCGCTCAGGATCAACCGCTTCGAAAGGGGTGTAGTAACGGATGTAAAACCCTTTGCGGTTCTCGTTGCGCAACAAACGCGGCCTTGAAGTCGGCGTCGGTGGTTCTTGGGAGGACGTCGGTGCAGGGGATGCAGATGGCGCGATAGCCGGCGCACAACGGGCCAAAACGCCCGCTGCCGCACTCCCCACCAGTACACGTAAAAAATCACGCCGGTTCATGGCTGAAGGACTCCGAGAGCGAGATTTGCGGTGGTCAACAACCTGACCTTGAGTTTGGAAACCATATTCCACCTCGCTTACTATTGACGTTAATTCTATGATTTATAACAATTTTATATATTATACTACGAGAATCTTAAAAAATCAAGGGGAGTTAATTTAACATGTCGAGGTAGTATAGTATAATGGTGGGAACGATACAGAATAAGGATTCAGGTTATGGGCAAACATCTCAAAGAACTGTGGACGTACCGCGAACTGGTATACAATCTGGTGGTGCGCGATCTCAAGGTACGTTACAAGAATTCATTGCTCGGTGTGCTGTGGTCGTGGTTGAACCCGCTGCTGATGATGTTGATTTTTACATTCGTGTTCGGCTACATGTGGCGCAACCGCACCATCCCGCACCCGCACATCCTTTTCCTGAGCGCCCTCCTGCCGTGGAACTTCTTTACCGGCGCGGTGATGGGGGGAATCCAAAGTGTGGTGGGGAGCAGCTCTTTGGTGAAAAAGGTCTACTTCCCCAGAGAAGTGTTGCCCATCTCGGTGGTGCTCTCCAACCTGATCAACTTCTTAATCTCACTGCCGGTGCTCTTGATCCTGATCATCCTCTCCGGCATACCGTTGACGGGCTGGCTGTTGCTGTTGCCGCTGCCGATTCTGATCCAGGTGACGTTTGCCATCGGGATTGTGTTGTTCCTTTCGGCGTTGGAGGTTTTTTACCGGGACACGCATATGATGATGGACGTGGGTATGCAGGCGTGGTTCTTTCTAACGCCGATCGTGTACACGTACCGCGACCTGCCGCAGAAAGCGACGTTGTTCGGTGTCACGTTCAACCCGCAAATCTGGCTGTTCCGGCTCAACCCGATGGCGTCCATCATCAACACCTACCAGGACCTTCTCTACAACGGCGCGCTGACGCAGCTTGATTTCCTTGCCCGCACGGCGGTGACGGCGCTGCTGGTGCTAATCCTTGGGTACTGGTTCTTTATAAAGCACAGCAAACGTTTTGGCGAGATGGCGTAAGGTCTGAACGTGGGGAGGTGATCAGATGCACGACTTATTTGAACTGTGGGAAACGCCCAAGGCCAAAGAGAAGTACATGATCGCCGGCTGGCATCAATGGGCCGATGCCGGTTCGATTTCATCGGGATTGCCGCAATATCTCATCGAAAAGACAAACGCGCGCCGCATTGGTGAGCTGAACTCGGAAGAATTCTACCTGTTTCAAATTCCCGGGACGCACCACTTCCTGCGCCCACAGGTCAAGCTCGAAGAGGGCTATCGGCTTTCCATGTCCACCCACAACAACGAGTTCTTCTATACCGGCGACGCCGAGAAGGGACTGGTGATCTTCCTGGGAGAAGAACCGCACATGCGCGTGGAACAGTACGCCGACGCCTTTTTCGATATGGTGGAGATTCTGGGAGTGAAGCGGGTTGCGACCGTCGGGGGAGTATACGGCGCCGTGCCGTATGATAAGGACCGCGAGGTCTCGTGCGTGTACAGCCTCAAAGCGATGAAGGACGAGTTGAGCCGCTACGCGCTGCAATTTTCGGATTACGAAGGCGGCACGACGATCTGCACCTACCTGGCAGACCGGGCCGAGCAACGGGGCATCGAGTTCCTGGCCTTTTATGCCTTCGTGCCGGCGTATGATCTATCTCAAATCTCCAACTCGGTGCAAGGCTTCAGTATCGAGAACGACTTCAAAGCCTGGTATGATCTCATCCGGCGCTTCAACCACATGTTCAACCTGTCGCTGGATCTGGCGGATCTCGAAGCCGAAAGCAACCGGCTGCTGGCATCCATCGAAGAAGAGATTGACCGGCTGGAGGAACAATCGCCGGGGCTGCAAATTCGGGAATACATCGCCACGCTGTCCGAAGATTTCACAGAGAAGCGTTTTGTGCCGCTCGGCGACATGTGGGCGCGGGGATTGCGCGACCTGTTCGACGACAACAACGGCAATTCGTAACCGGGGCTTTATCATTCTCGTTATAATGACTTCAACTGGTTGCGAGCGGATCGCCAGATCCGCGTTTCTCGCTAAAAACGGGGAACTGGCGTTCCCTTCGGAGCAAGAAGGATAAGGCCCTGATTCGTAACCGATGGCTGTTGACAATACCGCTACTTGTGGTAAACTCTCTCCGTCGTGAGCATGGGATGCCGTCGCGGCCCCATCTTCACCTTGCGGGGCTGTAGCTCAGCTGGGAGAGCACTACAATCGCACTGTAGGGGTCAGGGGTTCGAATCCCCTCAGCTCCATCGGAGTTACATGCCTTGCAGTTGATCAAACATGGGCCTGTGGCGCAGTTGGGAGCGCGCTTCAATGGCATTGAAGAGGTCAAGGGTTCGAATCCCTTCAGGTCCACAAAAAGTTGCCCGCCCGGATATGGATATCCGGGCTTTTTTTGTGCCCCGGTAAACTTGCTGTAACCCGACAATCTTAAATCTTACGTCACTTGCCCTTTTGCCTTTTTGCCCTATACTGCCGGTAAAAGCTATAGCGCAAGCTGAGAGCCTGCACTACAGCATCAATGGCGATGCACAAGCTGTACATTTGCAATAAAAAGCGCGTCGCCGGGAGGGGCTATAGGATGCGTCGCTCTACGTTGAAGGAAAATGTGCTTCCTTTCATCCTGATGCTTATAGGATGTCTGATCATCCTGGCTCTCAGCTTGTATCTGTTCCAGACCGATTATCCCCTGCTCGGCGCGCTGCTGATGGGGCTGTTGGCGATTGCGATCGGCGTCGTCGGCATTGTGCTGACTTCACCCAAACCCCCGCAGGGCGCACCATCCGAAGGCGACGCCGCCCCGCAGGTCATTTCATCCTCAAGCGTTACGGGGCCATCGGAGGGTTTTCCTGCCGGCGTGATCGCTCCTGACGTTGCGCCGCCGGTGACACCTTTTGCGACCGTGTACGTTTCTCCCACAAAACAGTACACTTTGACCTTCTCCAAACCGGTGTTGATTGCCGGAACGGTCGTGTTCATCTGCATTGCGCTCCTGCTGCTGTTCGGTTTGGGGGCGGCGACGCGTTCGCTGCTTATCACCCGCGATACGCGGATTGTGGATTGCCGGGAAGCCGCTACCGCTATTACCCAGGGATGGCACGTGGTGTTGACCTACACCTACAACGCCGAAGAAGCTGCCTCCGGCGCGACCCTCTACAGCGCGTGCGTGTTAGAACGCGAGCGGTATGTGTGGGAAAAGGAAAAACGCACCGCCAAAGAAAAGGCACCCACAGAAACCGTCGAACCCGGGGCGCGCGGCTTGCCGACCTGGACACCTTCCCCGTGGCCGGTCGCCTCCTATACGCCATCGCCCGCGTCCACCGCCGGTATCCCCGGTGCGTCATTCCCAACAGAGACGCCCTTCTCTCCACCGGTTGCCGGCGCCACACAGACGCCGTGGCCTACCGCCACGCCTTTCTCTCCGCCCACCACCGGGGTTACACAGACGCCGTGGCCTACCGCCACGCCTTTCTCTCCGCCCACCGCCGGGGTTACACAGACGCCGTGGCCCACCGCCACGCCTTTCTCGCCGCCCACCGCCGGGGTTACACAGACACCCCAGCCCTCGCCGCCTTCGTCCTCCCCAGGCAGTGAGGTGGACGTGTGCACGACCATATCGAATGACGCCTACCTCAATGCTTCGGTCAAATGGAGCGGCCTGATTGTGGAAGACCCCAGCGATGAGGATGAAGGCGTGTTGTTCAAGGTCCTGTGGACGAATCCGAACACCGGCAGCGGATGTTCCGAGGCGATCTTCTTCGTCCTCTACGTTGGCGACGAACGGTTTTTCCAGGAAGATCAGATCATCGTCAGGGGGACGATCACCAACACGCGCTATGAGTACGAGACAGAAGCAGGCGAGAGCGCTTTCACCGTGCTTGTGCGCACCGACGCCGTTGAATTGCTCGACGAGCCGTAAATTCGGCGATTGATGAAGAGAGGGTTCACGCCAATCCATAGAAAACCTTCACCACACCATCAACGTCAAAGCAGTGCCTCAGTAAGGAGTACACAATGACCCAACGTAAGAACGAGACCAAAGTTCCACAGAGTCAATGGGCACGCCTGCGCTATATGCTGGCCCAACTGCGCATCAAAATCACCGTCCCCTACGTCTTGTTGGCGCTCATCGTCACCTTTGCTGCCGCTTTCATCGTCACGCGGTTGCTGGCGAGCCTCCTGGAAGATCGGTTCCATGCCGCATTAACCGACGCCGGGCGCAAGGCCGCCGACAGTCTGGCGGCGTTGGAAGAGGAACAACTGGCGGCCTGGCGCAATCTTGCCTTCAGCGAAGGTTTTGACAAAGCCGTGGTTACAGGCGATAGAGCGGCGTTGGAACAGATAGCGGTGCCCGTTGCCGTCAATCATCAGCTCGACGCGCTCGAAGTCCTGAACCGCGATGGCGCCTCCCTCTTTGCTATGTACCACATCCCGGGCGGCAGCGTTGCCGACTACGATGCCACCCCGGGCACGGGACGAGATGCCTGGCCCACCGTACAGGCTGTGCTCCAAAAACAAACCGACCCCCTGGGCGATAAATACGCCGCTTTTATCGAAACCGAACGCGGCTGGATTTTCTACACCCTCGGCCCCATCCACCACGAAGGTCAGGTGGTGGGCGCACTGCTGGTAGGGACGTATCTGGATCATCTGGTCGCGCGGCTGGATGCGGCGGCCCTGGCGCGCGTCTCGATCTATCTGAATGCCGGCCCACCCCAGGCCAGCACGCTGGCGCCGACAACGCCGGCGCTTCTGGCGCTCGACGCCGACACCTTCCACGAATATCTGGAACGGCAAACCTATCAGTCACCGCGCCGTGATATTCAGGTCGGCGGGCGGTCGTATGCCGAGGTTTTTGGCGGCCTGAAGGTGCGCCTGATTCAAAACGCGGGGCTGTTTTCCGTAGCCCTGCCACTGTCGTTCGTGACCGATTCCGGCAGTGCGACACGCGAGTCTATGCTGTCACTCTTCGGCGTTTTCATCATCGTCGTGATGATTGTCGGCATGATCATAGCCAACGCGGTCGTACGCCGCGTGCAGCGTCTGGCCACAGCGACCCGCCAGGTCGCCGGCGGGGACTTGAACGTTCAGGTTGACGTCAAAGGGATTGATGAGATCGCCGCGCTCTCCCACGATTTCAACCAAATGGTCAACCAGTTGCGCGAGGGACGCCTCTATCGGGATTTGCTCGGTATGACGGCCAGCCCCGAGGTCGCCACCCGCTTGCGTGACGAGCTAAAGCAGGGACGCCTTGAACTGGGCGCGCAAACCATCGAGGCGACCATCTTGTTTGCGGACATTCGCGGCTTTACAACCCTGTCAGAAGGCCACGAGCCGGCGTACATCATTGACATGCTCAACGAATATTTTCAGGGGATTGTCGCCGTCATCCGTGAACATAATGGCGTGGTGAACAAGTTTATCGGCGATGCGGTGCTGGCTTTCTTCGGCGTGCTGCCGGAAAATACCCCGCCGGAACAGAGCGCGCGCGACGCGGTTGCCGCCGCGCTGGGCATGCTGGACTACGTCGCCACAATCAATCGGCGGCGGTTGGCGCAAGGGGAATTGCCCATCCGGTTGGGCATCGGCGTCAATACCGGCCCGGTCGTGGCCGGCATCCTGGGGTCAGAAGTTCGCTTCGAGTACGCCATCCTCGGCGACACGGTCAACGTCGCGCAACGGCTCAGCGACCTGAACAAAGTGTTCCCCGATTACGACCTCTTTATCCACGACACGACCTGGCTGCGGCTCGGTCCCACGCCGTCGGTGGAAGCCGACCATCTGGGCGATGTCGAAGTCAAAGGCCGCGTCCAGCCGGTCAATACCTATGCGGTGAAGGCATAAGCTATGGAAAAGGGACGTAGACTGACCTGGGGGCTATTCAGTCTGATCACCCTCGCCTTTTCCGTCGGCGTGGTGATCCTGGCGATTTACCTGGGGCTGTTGCCCCGCTGGCCTTCGTGGTACGATGAGACCTTGGTATCGGCGCGTTATGCCGATTACAGCGTGGATCCGGTAGACCGGCCACGTTTTGCGCCCCTCAAACCGGAGCTGATCATAGATGTGCTTCAACAAGAGAGCATCGGCCAGATGCCGACCGCCGGGCCGTTAAGCACGTTGATCGCGCGCACCAGCGCCACCCCCACGCCCACGCCAACCCATACGCCGACCGCGACGCCCACACCCACCCGCACGCCCACGCCGACGCCCACCCCCACGCCGACCCCCACGCCGACTCCCACCGATACCCCAACGCCCACGCCGACCCCGACGCCGACTCCCACGCCAACAAGGACACCGCGGCCCACACCGACAAGAACGCCGTTGCCCACAGACACGCCGACGCCCGAACCGACTACGGAGCCTGGCCCAGGGCCAACAACACCGCCGCCGCCAACCACGCCACCGCCAACCACGCCACCGCCAACCACGCCGCCCATCTCACCGCTGGCGACCCCGCCGCCGCCGTCGTGGTAGACTTCAGAGGTTGATTTTCACGGGGAGAAAAATGTCGTGGGGATAAATACGCGCCAGGGGAGCACCTCGATGGCGTAGACGCGGTTCAGGTAATCCCCGCTCCACCCACCGATGGCATAAAGAGAAGTTTCGTAAGCCGTCAATCCCAGGTTGCGCCACTCACCGACGATAGGGGTTTTGATCACCGTCCAGGTATCACTGGCAGGATCGTAACACTCGTTGAATCCCAGGTAATTGCTCCAGCCACCGCCGAGAGCATACAGTCGTCCCCCGATGGCCGCCAGCCCCAGTCCGCCACGCGGCAACAGCAACGGCGCGCACCTGTCCCAGCGTTCCTCTTTGGGGAGGTAGACCTCACAAGTCGTCCATTCGCGCCGGTCGTCGTAGCCCCCCACATAGAAGATGCGGTCGGCCAGGGTCGCTGCCGCGCCGAACCCGCGCGCCTCGGCAGGAGGCGGAGCTTCGCTCCAGGTATTGGTCACGGCGTCGTAAACGTAGGTCACCGCCTGGTAGGTTTTACCGTTCCAACCGCCGAAAAGGTAAGCTCGTCCACCGTAGACCGTCAGCGCGTAAGCACACAACGGCTGAGGCAGCGGCGCCACTTCGGTCCACGTATCGGTTTCCGGCGCGTACAAATGGACCACGGCGGAAGGCTTCCCGCCGGCGTCACAGCCGCCGGGAACGAGTAGCCCGGTTTCCAATGCCGCAACGCCGATGTTCGCCAGCACCGCCGGACGCGCCGTCCCACTGTACCACTCGCCGTTTTCGATGGCGTAAATATCCAGCCGCCCGGTGAGGCCGTTCTCCGTCATCCCTCCGACAACGTAAATCCGATTGCGATAGGCCGCCATGCCGATACGCGCACGGCGCACCGGCAACGGCGCCAGTTCCTGCCAGCCATCCTCACTTGTAGGCGCGGTAGCAACGGTCAACGCCCGCGGCTGATCCACCAACCCACTCATAGCCGGCGCGGCAGCCTGTCCGACAGGTTGACGCGGCAGCAAGAGCACAACGAAGGCCAAAATCAGGCCGGCCGCCAGCGCCACCCAACGCCCAGACGGCCAGGGAGGCACAACCGGTTGGGATGGCAGCTCCGACGTGGCGGTTTCGGTCACCTTCGTCACCGCCATCGCCGAGGCGTCGTTGACCACCGTATCCGGGATGCCGGGCATGCTGATCCATCCCTGCTGCATCGCCAGCACGGTCAATTCGGTGCGCGAAGCCACACCGGTCTTGGTGAAAATGTTGCGCAGGTGTACCTTGACTGTGTTGGGGCTGAGGTAGGTGCGCAACGCGATCTCGCGGTTGGTCAACCCATCGGCGACCAATTTTACGATCTCGATTTCACGTTCACTTAGCGGTTCACCGTATTCGACAGGCATAGAGAATCAAAGAATCAAAGAATCAGCGGTTACGAATTGCGAGTTGCGAATTACGAGGCCCCAATCCCTAATGTACAGTCTTCCGGGGGTGGGAATTCGACGAACTCTTTCCCCGCCAGTTTATCCACCACGCGCTCGGTGATGATCTCCAGGTGTTGAGGATAGCGCACGAAGTCCAGTCTATCCCCCGGCACGGTCAGCACGGGACACAGGTCGAAGCTCGCCATCCACTCATCGTAAAACCGTCCCAGTAAATCCAGGTAGGCCGCGTCAATGCTGTTCTCGATAGCGCGTCCACGTCGGCGAATGTGGGCCAACAGCGTGGGCGTGCTCGCTTTGATATAGATGAGCAACGCCGGTCGCGGGAGGGTATCTACCACCAGTTGATAGAGCCGCCGGTAGGCTTGATAGTCTCGATCGGTCATGTTGCCGAGATCGTGGAGCGCCCGCGCGAAGATGTGCGCGTCCTCGTAGATACTGCGATCAATGACAACCGATTGCGGCAGTTCCATCAGGGAACGATGTTGTTCGGCGCGGTGTCCCAGGAAGAAGACTTGCAGATGGAAACTCCAGGTGCGCATGTCGGCGTAGAAGTCGGCCAGGTAAGGGTTGTCATCCACCGACTCATACGCCACATGCCAGCCGAGACGCGCCGCCAGCCTTTCGGCCAACGAGGTTTTCCCCGCCCCGATGTTTCCCGCGACCAGCACAAGATGTTTAGGCATACTCTCCCCCTCTTGCAGATAACTCCTAAAAACACCGCGGGCACGCGGCAATGTTCACGCTCTGGTGAAACGTAGATAGACCACGCGCCGTGTGTCAGGGCGCACGGCGGCGGCTTCGCTCAACCGCACTCCCACCACCCACAAAATCCGTCCCCCGGCTTCCAACAGCGGCACGTAATCGCGCCAGGGACGCGGCATTTTTACATTGGTCAACAGCGCGCTCAAGCGCACCGTAGCACCGCCTAGCCCTTGCGGTTGGAAGGTGTCGCCGCGCCGTCGGGTGCGCAGGATGGGCGCATCCCCCAAGACATCGGCATCCATCCAGGCAACCAGAGGATTGCAGTTGTTGGCGAGGACCTCCAGATTCCAATGCGGGACCTCCTGGATATGCAGCCGCCAGCCACCCGGCAGAGAGATTTCGCCGGGCACAGGGCAGGGCAAGCGCGCGTCGAGTTCCAGCCAGGGTTTCTCCGGCGGCAGATCAAGAGCTTCTCCGGCAGCGATGGTGAGGGTTGTGTAACCGACCGTCAGGCGCAGACCATGGGGCAGCGTCGCCTGGGCGCCGGTGACGCCGTGCTGCGCCACGCGCACCGCATCTTCGATGTGCACGAAGCTCACATCGCGCAGCGAACGGCACAACTGATACGCGGCACAGCGGATAATGGCGCGTTGGATCGCCAGCGGTTGCCCACGCCAGCCCGCCAGGTTGAAAGATAACATAGTGGCGGATTCTTTGACAAGCAATGTGTCCCACGCCACACTCACAAACTCGTGGAGCATATCGTAATCGGCCCGCACGACTTCGGCCAGATGGCACAGGCGCTGCGCAATGCGGGGACTGATCTGCGCCAGATAGGGCAATACCTCGTGGCGCAGCCGATTGCGGAAAAAGGTTGTGTCGAGGTTGGAACGGTCGAAGCGCGTTTCGAGCTGTTGTTCCGCACAATACGCTTCGATGTCGGCGCGGGGGACGTACAACAAGGGACGGATGAGCTTCATCTCCGGCGGCGGGTTCAGGCTGGAAGCCAGCAGATGGTAATCGCAGAGCCGCGTCTCCGGCAGCATGCCGCGCAAACCGGCCGGCCCCGCACCACGCAACAGATGCATCAACACCGTCTCGGCCTGGTCATCGGCATTGTGGCCTACGGCGATGCGTGTCGCGCCGATGGATTGGGCCACACGGCACAAAAAAGCATAACGGGCGTGTCGGGCAGCTTCTTCCAGCGCCAGCTTTTCGCGCTCGGCGATCGCCTGCACATCAACACGCTCGACCGTGCAGGGAAGTCCCCACGCTGCCGCCAGTGCCGCGACAAACCCGGCGTCGGCGTCGGCGTCGGCGCCGCGGATAGCATGATGGAGGTGCGCGACATGCAGGCCGAGGTTCAACGGGCCGGATAGACGCCGCAAGACGTGCAGCAGCGTCACCGAATCCGGCCCGCCGGAGACCCCCACGACCACCCGTGCTCCCGGTTGCAGGAGGTGGTACGTTTCAATGGTACGCTGAACCTCGCGCAGGATGTCCATCGAATGTTAAAAACTTTACTTTTAGATGTTGATGACCGCGCCGCAATAAGCGCACTCCACCTGCTTCATCCCTGCATAAATGGGCGGGAGCGTAGCGTTGCAATTTGGGCAACGGGTGGGCAATTCGGGACGCGGCGCAGCAGCTTCGGCGGCGACGGCGGCGGCCATCTGTTCCTGCGGTGGCGGCGCTCCAAACATATCGGCCGCCAGTTGTCCGCTTTCCGCGCGGCGGATCATTTTAAGCCACTCCTCATTGGTGGCACCGCCCTTGAGTTGCAAGGTGATGTCACCGGGCAGCTCACGCGTGCGTTCGGCAAAACGCAGGACGAGGATCTCTTGCCGCCCCAACCCCAGGAAGCCCGATTTTTTATCCTCTATCTCAAGCTCCGCGACCGCCCCCACGGGAGCCTCCCATAACTTCGTCTTGACGAGTTCCTTTTCGGATGAGAAGAGCTTCTTTTTAATCACGCGCTCTTCACGTTGTTCAAAGATGAGGCGGTTGTTGGTCAGGAACAGCAACCCTTCTGGCTGTTGATTATCGCTGATCCATTTAGCTTCGCAGACGGCCGCGCCGTACTCACCGGGCAACAGTTGGAAAGAAGCCTCATCCAACGCATCGAGCAGTTTTTGCACGCGCCGCACCTCGGCCTGAAGCTGGTTAAGTTCTTGCTCCGTCTTGTCAAAAACCCCCTGGACACTGCGTTGCGCCTCGTTGACGTGGTTTTCCAGCGCCCAGAGACGGTCACCCAGCGTATCCAACAAGCCGTAGTTGTGTTCCGCCTGCCCCAGCAGCCGCTGGACTTCGTTCACGGCATTTTGAAGCACCAGACGTTGGTCCTGCAATAGTCGCCGGGCCTCTGACTGTTGCTGTGGCCAACGTCCTTTTAAGACGGCCGTGTGCTCTTCCAGATAGCGTCCGAAACGATACCCGCGGGCACGAATTGTGGCCACATCCTTATCCAGGCGGTCAACTTTGCTGGTGATGTCCTCGATCTGGTCAAGGACCGTGCTCAAGGTCGCCGTGCTGGCCAGTTTTTCATAGCGGGTACGCGCGTCGGCGAGTTTGGCGACCCGCTCATCCACCTGGGTTGCCGGTGTGGAGGCCGGCATTGAGGCTGCCGGCGCGGCCGGTCTGTTCACCGCATGCATAGGATTCACCGCTTGAGGCGTAGCAGGACGCGGTGGAATAACCCGGCCGCCTTGTTGTGAGCCGGGCGGCGTTTTTTGGCCACCGTGTTGCGATGTGCTGTCAGGCTCTTTAAGAGCGCTGCAACGCCGCACACCAAACATACCTGTGTTTCTTTGCCGATTGAACATGGTTATCCTCCTTAAAAGTGAGTGAACAGGGACTGATAATCAGGGATCAGGGCGCTCCTACTCGTTTATCGTGTAGCGCAGATATGCCTCCATAAAGGCATCCAGATCCCCATCAAAAACTGCCTGCACATTGCCGGTCTCGTAATCGGTGCGGTGGTCTTTCACCATCTGGTAAGGATGGATCACATACGAACGAATCTGATTGCCCCATCCGGCATCCACGTGTTCGCCTTTCAACTCCTGAAGCTGTTGGTGACGTTTTTCTTCCTCAAGCTGCATCAGGCGCGCTTTGAGCACCCGCATGGCGACCTCGCGGTTTTGTGTCTGTGAACGTTCATTCTGACACGAAGAGACAATCCCCGTCGGCAAGTGGGTGATGCGCACTGCCGTCTCGTTCTTCTGCATGTGTTGTCCGCCGGCAGAAGAAGCGCGATACGTCTCGATCTTCAGATCGTCAGGGTTGATCTCCAACGGCATGTCATCCCCCAGGTCAGGCCAGACTTCGACAAGCGCGAACGAAGTATGCCGCCGATGCGCTGCGTCGAAGGGCGAGAGGCGTACCAGACGGTGGACGCCACGCTCAGAGCGCAGATAGCCGTAGGCATATTCACCGCGAACGCTCACCATGACGCTTTTGATGCCGGCACCTTCGCCTTCCATCTCATCGAGGACCTCGGTCTTGAAACGGTGCCGCTCCGACCAGCGCAAGAACATCCGCAGCAACATCGCAGCCCAGTCCTGCGAATCTGTCCCACCAGCCCCGGCATGGATCGCCAGAATTGCATCCTCCCGGTCGTGCGGGCCGGAGAACAGTAACTCGAATTCGGCGCGCGCCAGTTCCGCTTCTAGCTTATCGGTCGTGTGTTCAAGTTCATCGAGCAGGGTTTCATCGCCGAGGGCGTGAAACTCCTGCGTATCCTGAATCTCTTGACGCAGATGCGTCCAGTAAGTGATGTCTTCCTGGAGCGCTGCAAGCTGTTGCATCACCTTCCGGGCATTTTCGGGATCGTCCCATAAGGCAGGATTAAGGCTTTGCTGCTGCAGAGCTTCCGCCTCCCGGATTTTGCCGGGGATGTCAAAGACGCCTCCAAATTGCTTCCACGCGGGAAGCCAGATTATCCAACCGATCTACTAATTCTGTCATTGATGCTCCTCATAAAAATAGTCTGGTAGTCGTTAGTCTGGTAGTCGTTAGTCTGGTAGTCGTTAGTCTGGTAGTCGTTAGTGTGGTAGTCGTTAGTCAGGTAGTCGTTAGTCTGGTAGTCGTTAGTCTGGTAGTCGTTAGTCAGGTGGTCGTTAGTCTGGTAGTTGTTAGTCTGGTAGTCGGTACGTTGGTACTTTGAGATACTACCATTTGCCATTCGCCATTCGCCACTTGCCATTTGCTATTCGCCATTTGCCATTCGCCACTTGCCATTTGCCATTCGCCATTTGCCATTTGCCATTCGCCCTTCCTACTTTCCCAACAATCCTTCCACGAAAGCCTCACGGTCGAAAAGCGCCAGGTCTTCGATATGCTCCCCCGTCCCCACAAAACGCACCGGCAGGCCCAATTGATGGCCGATCGAGAGCACCATCCCGCCTTTGGCGCTGCCGTCCAGCTTCGCCAAAACAATCCCGCTGACTTTGACGGCATTGAGGAATTGCTGCGCTTGTGCCAGGCCGTTCTGTCCGGTGTTGGCGTCGAGGACCAGAAACGTCTCATGCGGCGCCCACGCTACACGTTTGGCAATCACGCGCTGAATCTTCTCCAACTCGGCCATCAGATTATGCTGGGTGTGTAGACGACCCGCCGTATCCACGATCACCATATCGGCCTTGTGCGCCTGCGCGTACTGAATGGCATCGTAAGCCACAGAGCTGGGGTCACCGCCTTCCGGTCCGGTAATCACCGGCACACCAACGCGCTGTCCCCAGATAACCAGTTGATCCATCGCCGCAGCGCGGAAAGTATCGGCGGCCGCCAGCACAACCTTGCGTCCGGCGCGCTTGAAGTAAGCCGTCAGTTTGCCGATGCTCGTTGTCTTCCCCGAACCGTTGACGCCGACAATGAGAATCACAGCCAGGGGATAGTCTAGGTTAAGCGGTTTCGACTCCGGCAACAGCGCGTACAGTTCCTCGCGTAACACCTTCTGCAGGTCGGCGGCGCGATAGATTCCTTCATCGCTGGCGCGCTTGCGCAGCCGCTCGACCAGCGCCAGCGATGTTTCCACTCCCACATCGCCCTGAATCAACAACGCTTCCAGATCTTCCCAGGTTTCGGCGTTGATGTCGCCGGCCCCCAGAAGATTGACGATTTGCCCGAAAATGGCATTCCGCGTCTTGCGCAGACTCTCGAAAATCCCTTTCATGCTATGTACATCTCCTCTTGCGTGATTATATCCTGAGGGGATAGGAGCGTCAAGCCGTCCAACAACAAAAAGACAAACAAAGCGGGTGAACTTGGCGTTCACCCGCTTATGCGTTATAATGCCGAAGGTGGGAGTCGAACCCACACGGGGATCACCCGAGCGATTTTGAGTCGCTTGCGTCTGCCTATTCCGCCACTTCGGCTTACTGTGTAGTATAGCGAAATTTAAGAATACGTCAAGCGTGCCATAATTCGCAATTCGCAAAACAAAATCCAATGGCCATCACACCACCCTGGGATGAACAAGCGTTAGTCCAGAGCGCCCAAAGAGGCAATCTGGAGGCTTTCAACGCGCTCATCCTGCATTATCAAACGCAGGTATACAACCTGGCGCTCCATCTGCTGGGCGACGCAGCCGCAGCGGACGACGCGGCGCAGGAGGCTTTTATTTCGGCTTACAAGGCGCTGGCGAAGTTCCGCGGCGGATCTTTCCGCGCCTGGCTGCTCCGCATTGTCTCCAACGCCTGCTACGACGAGATGCGCCGTCACAAACGCCACCCCACGACCTCGTGGGACGATTTCGGCGATATGGACGACGAAGCCAATCCACATCTGACGGATGGCGGGCCGCTGCCTGAGCAAACCCTGCAACAGTACGAACTACGCGCTCTGTTGGAACGGGCGCTCGCCAAATTGCCCGAAGATCAGCGAATGACTCTGCTGCTAGTGGATCAGTTCGGATTCTCATATCAGGAAGTCGCCGAAACGATGCATGTGCGCCTGGGTACCGTCAAATCGCGGCTGGCGCGCGCCCGTCTGGCCATGCAAAGTCTGCTTCAGGAGGAAGGGGAACTTTTGCCAGGCCGTTATCGTCTAAACAGTGAGACCGAGACATAATGTGGGGATTTCCCATTGGGGAGTGTTTTAGGGATGAACGCAACCTGGAATGACGTAGATATTTCTGCCTATGTAGACGGGCAATTGGACCCGGCAACGCAATCCCGCTTCGAGACCGATCTGGCGACCGACCCTACCTTGCGCCAACGTGTGGATGCGGTGCGGGAGGTCGTGACCTTGATGCGTTCTGTCCCTTTGCGCGAGCCGCCGCGCAATTATCTGCTGACCCCCGCGATGGTTGCACAGTCCGTCAAGCGGGTTGCGCCGCGCCGTCCCCCACTGTTGATGATGCGTCTGGCAACCTCACTGGCGGCGCTGGCGTTTGTGGTGACGGTCGGATTGAACCTGATGCGTCAGGGAATCAGCCCGATGGCGATGGTGATGGAGCAGCAACAACCCACTGTAGAAACCCAAGAGGTCGTCGTCGTCACCCAACAGGTCGAACTGCTCTCTGCCGCCCCAACGGAAATGGCCGTTGAGATGGCAGCACCCGCTCCGGCGGAAGAGCAGTCCATGAAGAAGTCCCTGGCGCCGGCGGAAACGCAATCGGTGGAGAAATACGTTGAGGCAGAAACACCGCGAGCCGAGCTGGTCGCGCAGCCTACGCCGATCCCCGCCATACAAGTTCCGGAGGCCGAAGCCGGCGCGTCGAGCGCAGAGGATGGCATCACCGTTGAAGCTGAGCGTGTAATGCAACCCACAGCCACATTGCTCCCCGCAGGTACCCCCGTGGCAAACGATGCTTATGCAGAGACCGACATTCAACAACCGACAGAAGCCCCGGGCGCCTTGACATACGGCCTCACCTCCGAACCCCAAAAGCCGGTGCGGAAATCCGCAGTTTCCCCCTGGGGGATTTCTGGTATACTGGGGATTGTGACGCTCTGCCTGGCGGGGGTAACATACTATCTGTCCCGCCGCCGTTGACGTTTATCATCAAGCGCGAGAGCGAATACCGATCGCTCTCGCGTTTATGTGTCATCAACGGATTGAACGGATTATAACGGATTTTTAACTTGCGTAACATAAGATTTGTAACGTGCGTTGGTGACTTTCACAATAAACGTGACAACGTGCTAACGTTCCAACGATTAGGAGCCTGACTTATGCCGAGTCGCCGTGTATTGTGCATTTTCCTGCTGCTTTGCCTGGCAGGATGTCGTGCCACGTCTAAGGCCGGTATCGGGAGTCCTGCCCCTAAAAAGCTCGCCGAAGCCGCCACGTTAGCCACCATGACCCCGCTGCCCACATCTACGGCGACGGCCACCGCTACGGCGACGCTGCTCCCTACTCCCACCCCCACACCGACCAACACGCCCACGCCTTCACCCATCCCCACGGCGACTCCCGCCCCCACAGCGTCCCCTACCCCCCTCCCGCCGCCGACGGAAACGCCCACCCCACTGCCACCCACACCCACATATCCACCGCCACCGCAAGCCGTGCACGTGCCGATTTTGATGTACCATTACATCTCCGAGCTGCCGCCCGATGCCGATGTCTACCGCCGCGACCTCACCGTGACACCGGCGCGGTTTGAGGAACAATTGCAATACTTACAGACACAGGGCTACCACAGCGTCTTGTTGGCGGATATTTACGAAACGCTCACGACCGGCAAGCCGCTGCCGGAAAAACCCATCGTGTTGACATTCGACGATGGTTACAAAGATGCCTTCACAGATGCGTTGCCGCTGCTGCAAAAATACGGCTTCGTGGGCGAATTCTTCGTGCTGGCGACCCCCGCGCACTACGAAGCGCCGCAATACCTCACCTGGGCCGACATTCGTGCGATGGCCGATGCCGGCATGTCCATGCAGGCGCATGGCCGCGATCACTATGACCTGACCAATCGCAGCTACGATTTCCTGGTCTACCAGATCCTGGGCGCGCGTGAAGCCGTCGAAGCGCATACAGAGCGGCCCGTGCGCTTCTTCTGCTATCCATCGGGGCGCTACGATGCGGCGACCCTCGCCGTCGTCGAATCTGCCGGCTACTGGGGCGCCGTGACCACCGTCTGGGGCACCGAATTGCGTCTGGACAACCGCTACACCTGGCCACGCATCCGCGTGAAAGGGGCATGGTCGTTGGAATCTTTCGCGCGTGTATTGCAACAGGTATCCCAATAGCCGCCGAACGGTTCTTCCACTCCAAAGGGAATTCCCCATAAACCCGTAGTCCACCGGCTGTCGGGTGAAGATTGGGTCAACCGCTCAAAACAGAGAACCCAAGTTCGCAGAGACTTCTTAGATTCCTCAATGCTCTCTGTGTTCTCTGGGGTTAAAAACAGGCCCGCGACATTCAACAAAGAGACTATCGGCCCAGGGTTGTAGCACAAATCGGCGACTTGTACTATAATAAACACGCAAACGTTCCAACGTGTTAAGTTTCAACGTTCAAACGGATTTTCAGGGGAACGGACGATGAGCGAGAGTGAATTGGATATATGGTTTCCGCGTCCCAAACCGGTCGAAGCGGGTGTGTTGGGCCATGTGGTCAGCGGCAGCCTTAGCCGGGGACTGGAGGCCAAGCTGTCGCCGCAACGCTTCATCGAAGGGCTGGCTGTGGGGCGTTACGTTGTCGTGCGTGGGCAAACCGAGCGCAGCTTCTTCGGCATGATTACCGATGTGGCGCTGGAAACCCGCGCGCCGGAGTTGGAACAATTGCCGCCGGAAGACCCCGACAGTTTCCTGGCGCGGGTTTATCGCGGCACGCTGACCTACGGACGCATCCACGTCACACCGATGCTGGTCGTCGAAAACGGACAGGTGCGGCCGGCCAAAACCATTCCCGGTCACTTCACGCACGTATACGAAGCCACACCGGAGGAGGTGGCGCAGATTTTCGGCGATCCCGACGCTCCCGGGCGGTTTTACGTCGGCGAGCCACTGGAGATGGAAAACACGCGCATCGCGCTGGACTTACAGCGTTTTGTGGAGCGTTCCAGCGGAATCTTCGGGAAGAGCGGCACCGGCAAAACATTCCTCACCCGCATGATCCTTGCCGGTATCATCCAGCACCGGGCGGCCGTCAATCTGATCTTCGACATGCACAACGAGTACGGCTGGAAGAGTCAGGACGAATCCCGGCAAGACGTCAAAGGGCTGCGCCAGCTTTTCTTCGATGGACGGGTGACGGTGTTCACGCTTGATCCCGAATCGTCACGGCGGCGCGGCAGCAAGGTGGATTTCAACGTCACCATCGGCTACGAGCAACTGGAGCCGGAAGACCTGGAATTGTTGACCCCTCTCTTCGGATTTACCGAAGTGCAATCGAACGCGCTGTATATGTTGCGACGGCGGCTGGGCACCGGATGGGTGCGCCGATTGCTGGCAGAAGAGCCGGACGAAACGCTCATTGACATCCTGGAGAACAATCAGCTCCATGAAGGCACCCTGGGCGCTATCAAACGCAAACTGGAGCAATTGCGGCGCTTTGAGTTCCTGGTGGACCATGTCACCGATGATCCCATTGGCCGAATTCTGGACTACATCAACAGCAACGTCAGCGTCATCCTGGAGTTTGGGCGCTACGGGAATGCCCTGGAAGCCTACCTGCTGGTAGCCAACTACATCACCCGGCGGATTCACAAAGCTTATGTGGACCGCAAGGAATCGGCGTTGGGCGGCAAGGGCAGCGAACCGCGTCCCCTGGTCATCACCATCGAGGAAGCCCACAAATTCCTCGATCCGGCGATTGCGCGCCATACCATTTTTGGCACCATTGCGCGGGAGATGCGCAAATACAACGTCACCCTGCTGGTGGTGGATCAGCGTCCCAGTGGCATTGACCCGGAAGTGATGAGCCAGATCGGGACGCGGGTGACGGCACTGCTGGATGAGGAGAACGACATCCGCGCGGTGTTTTCGGGGCTGGCGGGGACGGCGGCGTTGCGCGAAGTCCTGGCGCGCCTGGAGACCAAACAGCAGGCTATGATTCTGGGGCATGCTGTGCCAATGCCGATCGTCATCCACACCCGCGACTATCAAGACTTGTATGGCGAGATCGCCGGCAAAGGCATTGATGTTCAGGATGCCACGGCGGCTCTGTTTGGATAAATTGCGTTATAATGTCTTGAAGAAACATTTATCAGGCATCTAAGTATTGTGACTGCGTGGCATAAAGAACGATGAATGAAACCGATGTTCCCAAAGCCAACATTTTGATCGTGGATGATACTCCACTCAATCTGCGGTTCTTAAGCGAAATTTTGAGTCGGGAAGAATACGCCGTGCAATCCGCCTCTGACGGGGCACAGGCACTGGAGCTTGTGCAAACGTTCATCCCTGACTTGATTTTGCTCGACATCATGATGCCCGGCTTATCCGGCTATGAGGTCTGCGAGCGGCTGAAGGCCGATCCCCGGACCCGCGACATCCCGGTCATCTTCCTGAGCGCGTTGAATCAGGAACTCGATAAAGTGCGCGCCTTCGCGGTCGGCGGTGTGGACTACATCAGCAAGCCCTTCCAGATCAAAGAAGTTTTGGCGCGCCTCGAAACCCATCTGAACTTACGGCGCTTACAGCAGCGGCTGGAAGAAAACAACGCCGCCTTGCAACAAGAAATTACAGAGCGCGCCCGCGTTGAAGAGAACCTGCGCCACTATGTCGAGCGGCTGCGCGTCCTGCACGAAATTGACCAGGCGATTGTGGCGGCACGGTCGCCGGCGACGATCGCCGGCGCTGCGGTCGGCCGCATCCGCCAGCTTATCCCCTGTGAACGGGCCACCGTGATCGCGATGACCGACACCGGAGACTGCAAAGTGCTCGCTGCCGAATCCAGCGGTACACTGACGTTAAGTATTGACGCGCAGATTTACCGCGAAGTTTACGACAACCCGACCTTATGCGGTGGACAGCCCCTGAGTGTTCCCGACCTCCTCGACGTATCACCACACACACCGTTGCAACAGCGCATGGCATCCGAAAATGTACGCAGCTACATCACCGTGCCTCTCTTTACACACGAGGCGTTGATGGGCATCCTGCACCTGGAATCGCTCCGGCCGGCAGCGTTCGATGAGACGTACATTGCCATTGCCACCGAAATTGCAGCCCTGCTCGCCATTGCCATCCATCAGGCGCATCTGTACGAACTGGCGCAGCAGGAAATCGCCGAGCGGAAGATGGCCGAGGAAGCATTGCGCCGGCAAACCGTCGAACTGGAAGCGCGCAACGCGGAGCTGGATGCCTTCGCCCACACCGTCGCACACGATCTGAAGACCCCACTGACGGCGCTGGTGGGGTTCAGCGATTTGCTGCAACGGCGCTATACCCAAATTCCCCCTGAGAAGCTAGGCGATACGCTGGCGATCATCGCGCAAAACGGCCGGCGTATGGCAAACATCATCAACGAACTGCTGTTGCTCGCCAGTGTCCGTAAGATGGATGAGGTTCCCATATCCCGCCTGGACATGCAGAAAATCGTGGCGGCAGTGCTGGAGAGGGTCGGGGATCTGGTGAAAACTTCCCAGGCCCGGATCATCGTCCCTGAAACCTGGCCGGTGGCCTATGGCTACGGCCCGTGGCTCGAAGAGGTGTGGATCAACTACATCAGCAATGCCATCAAATACGGCGGCGTACCACCGCGCGTGGAATTGGGAGGGGCTGCGGTAACACCGGAGACCGCGTACTTCTGGGTGCGCGATAACGGCCGGGGACTTACTGAAGAGGAGCAGGCCCATCTGTTCACCGCTTTCACACGCCTGCATCAGGATTACGGGGAGGGACACGGTCTGGGACTTTCGATCGTGCAGCGCATTGTCACGCGGCTCGGCGGCGAGGTGGGGGTCCAAAGCACCGTAGGGCGTGGAAGCGAATTCTATTTCACCCTGCCCTCCACCCCACCGCCCGCAAACACAGCCAACAAGGACAAACATCCGTCAGCGGACTAAGTCAAACGGACTTCTCGACACTCGCAATTCATAATTCGTAATCCGTAATTCGTAATTCGTAATCACATTCACCATTTTCTGAGAGGATATGGAACAAACGATTTTTGAAACCCAGATGCGCTTCAAAGTCTTTCCTCCATTGGAGATGATTTACATTATCTACCGACGGCTGTATGAGCAAGGATTGCGCGCCACTTACTATTGGATACAAGATAAAATTCTGCGCCGCACGCTCGGTTTTTCGCCGCCGCACATTAGCCGGGTGCAACCGCTGCTGTACGTCGGCGGGCAGCATCGGCGACGTGGGTTGGCGCGCATGCGTGAATTGGGCATCGCAGCGGTCGTTAACATGCGTGAGGAATCCGACGACGCGCGGCGCGGGCTGGCGTTGGATCACTACCTCTGGCTGGCGACCACCGACGATACACCGCCGACGTCGGAAGACCTGAAGCGTGGCGTAGCGTTCATCGCCGAACACATCGCCGCCGGACGTGGGGTTTATATCCACTGCGCGGCAGGTGTGGGACGCGCACCGGCAATGGCGGCCGCCTACCTTGTGCACACCGGCATGAGCGCCGCGCAGGCATGGGACGCCATCCGCCGCACCCGCCCCTTCATCCGCCCGACCCCCTCACAGATTGCTGCTCTCGAAACGTTCGCTGCGCAGCAAAAATATGCACCATGAACCCGCAGTTCACCTGTGGCTGGTTGAAACATTTGAACGTTCAAACGGATTTTCAAGGAAGGCATGGCCATGAATACGTCCCCAACCCGTAGAGAAGCTGTTCTGGACACGCCAGACATCCAAAACAGGCTGCGCACGGCAAGCGAGCGCATTGTCGGCGATTCATCGCTGACCGCCGACTTGCTGGACGCCGAGGCCCGCACTTTGTTGCATTGGGCGCAGGCCGAAGTCGAACGCCTGGTCCTGAAGACCGCCGACCTGGACGACGATATGGCCTGGCAGACACTTGATCCGGCCCTGCGCACCCTGCGACGCTACATTCGCCGTGTCGCCCGGGCGAGCGCGAAGGCCGATGATCCCGCCGCAATGCTGCGCACGTTGCTGGCCACACCGCCCGTTTATGAGGAGGCTTGATCTATGCCCCCGGCCCACACTCCAGTTGGCGGGAAAAAAGCCCGCTTCGGATGGAAAGAACTGCTGATCTCTCTGTTTCTGGTAATCGTGGCCTGGGCCGGCATTGACCTCTTGGGATCGTGTGGGGCCTCGAAACCCATCGAGACGACCGAAGACGCCAACATTCAAGTTTTCTTCACCACGCCGCGCTCCCCCGACAAAGCCGCCTATCACCAGGGCGGCCTGGACGAGAAGCTGGTGGCCGCCATTGATGGCGCGCAGAAAAGCATAGATGTCGCCGTCTTCGAGATTGACCTGGCCAATGTGACCGAGGCCCTGATCCGCGCCCATAAGCGCGGCGTCAAAGTGCGCGTGGTGACGGATTCGGATTATGCCGGGGAACTGGGGCCAGAACGCCTGCTGGCGGCGCAAATCCACGTAGTCTTCGATGATAGCCAACCGTTTATGCACGACAAATTTGTCATCATTGACGGCAAACAGGTATGGACCGGCTCCTGGAATCTGACGGATAACGACACTTATCGCAACAACAACAACGTCGTCGTGGTCAACTCAAAGCTGCTCGCCGAAAACTACACGACGGAATTCGAGGAGATGTATGTTGACGGCAAATTCGGGCCTTTTTCGCCTGACAACACCCCTTATCCCCTTCTTAGCATCGCCGGTGTGCAAGTGGAAAACTTCTTCGAGCCTGAAGGCAACGCGCGGGCACGGATCATTAAGCTGATCGAGGAGGCGCAATCCAGCATTGACGTGATGGCGTTCGTGTTCACCGATGACCAGATCGCCCGCGCCATCGTCGCACGCCACCGTGCCGGGGTGAAAGTGCGCATGGTCATCGAAACGCGCAACCTGGATGCCGATGGCTCCGATGTAGTGGCCTTTCAGAAAGCCGGCGTGGATATCCTCCTCGACGGCAACCCTTACATGCTGCACCACAAAGTCATTGTGATTGACAACGCGGTGGTGATCACGGGGTCGTACAATTTCAGCAGCAGTGCCGCCGAGCAGAACGACGAGAACGTACTCATCCTGCACAGCGCGGAAATCGCCGGGGAATACACCGCCGAATTCGAGCGGGTGTACGCACAAGCCAAAGCGGCGCAATGAAGTAACGCGGGGGCAAAGCCCAATGCTATATCCGTTCAACGTGCGTTGAGCATGGCTTCCAGACGTTGATACCCGGCCGGCGTCCCCATATCTACAAACGTCTCACGGACCACAAAACCGTATAGCGACTCCGCATGGCGCAACAGCGACGGAAATACCTCACGCTCCAACGAGACCTTTGCGCCTGCCGGAATGTAATCCAAAATGTGCGGCTCGAAAACGTAAACGCCCGCGTTGACCAGACCGCGCCCCACCCCGGTCTGCTTTTCACGAAAGGCAACGATCCGGTCGCTTGCGTCCAGAAGCACTTGCCCGGATTGCCCGGCGTCCCCGACTTCACAGACGACAATGGTGCCGCTGGCGCCCGGATGCTGCCTGTGATAAGCGACAACGGCCTGATAGTCTGTATCAAGATAAGTATCGCCGTTAAGCACCAGCGCCAGCGCATCGAAGAACGGCGCCGCATAGCGCAAGGCCCCCCCCGTTCCCAACGGCGCGGGTTCCTGCGAGTAGACAATCTCCACCCCCAGACGTTGCCCATCCCCGAAATACGCCGTAATCGCCTCCGCCTGGTGACTCACACAAAGCACGAACCGGCAAAAGCCCTGCCGGGACAGCAACGCGATCAGATGTTCCAGGAACGGCTTGCCGCCGAAGGGGATCATACTCTTGGGACGGTCGGGGAACAGGGAACGGATGCGCGTCCCAAGCCCGCCAGCCAGGATAAAGACCCTCATCCCCGCACTTCCCACGTCTGCAAGCCCTTGAGGTCGAAATGGAAGTCTACGACGCGCGCGCCGAGTTTCTCCAGCGCTTCGGCGACGCGGTAGCGCCGTTGGAAGGGACAGTACACCATCATAAAGCCACCACCGCCGGCCCCGCTGATCTTGCCCCCCAGCGCCCCGGCCTGACGCGCCGTCGCATACAGCTCCTGCACAAAAGGCGGGCTGATCTGCTCGGCCATCTTCTGCTTGTTTTCCCAGGCGTCGTTGAGCAATGCCCCGAAGTCGTTGAGGCGTCCCTGCAACAAGGCGTTCTTCATCGCCGTAGCGATAGCTTTGAGTTCCTCCATGGCCTGCACAACCTCTTTTTTGCCCCGCACGTAATTTTCCACCTGCGAGGTGATAATGCCGGCCGAGACGCGCGTTTTGCCGGTATAACACAGCAACAAGTTGTAGTTCAGCTCGTTGAGCGTCTCGTAAGGGATGCGCAGTGGATTGACAATGGTGGCGTCTTTGGTGAACTCGATGAAATTGAAGCCGCCGAACGTCGCCGCATACTGATCCTGTCGTCCGCCGCGAATGTTCATATCCACGCGCTCGATCTGGTAGGCCAGCTCGGCAATGTCGTAATTCGTCAGCGGCAGATGGCGCCAGTGCTGAAAAAGCCCGATCAGCGAGACGACCATGCTGGACGATGACCCCAACCCCGATCCCGGCGGCGCGTCGGTATGCATGAAGACGTTCAAGCCTTGCGTGCTGTTCTCCGGAATCAAGCGGTTGATGACCGCTTTCACCAGATCGAGCCGCCCGTCATAAGGCAGGGGCTTGTCCACATCGTATTTGGCGATGACATCATAATCCAGGGAATGGACGGTGATTTCCGGTGCGTCGCTCAATTCGAGCGTGGCATAGGAGTATTTGTCAATGGTCGCGTTGAGCACCAAACCGCCCCGCTCCTCGGTATACGGCGAGACATCGGTGCCGCCGCCGGCGAAGGAAATGCGCAAGGGTGCTTTTGAACGAATGAGCATTTATGCTTACCTCCCCCAAACTGCATTATGCCTAAAGTGGCCGGTAACCGGTCAATGCTTTATTTGCCGATAATATTCTGGTAAAAGGCCAGGATTTGATTGAGCATGGCCTCTTTGGACAGCTCATCGTGAGCGCGCCGATAGGCCGCCTCGCCCAGGCGCGCGCGCAACGCAGGATCATCAATCAACTGCCGCATTGCCGCCGCCAGCGCCACCGGATCACCGGGCGGGACAACCAGACCGGTGACGTTGTGTTGATTCACATAGGTCGTGCCGGTGCCCAGTTCAGTGCAGATGACCGGCAGGCCACAGGCCATCGCTTCCACCTGTGCGGTGCCCCACGTCTCGGCGCGGTTGGTGGAGGGGAAAGCGAAGATGTCGGCGGCATGGTACAGCGCCACCAGCTCGGCCTCCGGCACTTCACCGAGGAAGATTGCCCGTTCGGCCAGGCCCTCATCGCGCGCCTTCTGTCGCCAGAGCGCCCCCATCGGCCCCTCGCCGACGATCAGCGCGCGCGCCTGCACCTGCTTAAGCGCGTCAATAAGCACATCAATTCCCTTATAGTGGCGCAGCTTCCCCACGGCCAGCACCAACGGCAGATCGCCGTACTGCTGACGAATAGCCGCGACGCGCTGTTGTACCTGCGGCGTCGGCGTGAAGCGGCTCAGGTCAACCCCGTGGTGAATGACCACACACTTATCCGCAAAAGGCCGCAAAAAGCGCGAAGTCTGGATGTACTGTGGATTGGAGACGGTGATCCGTTCCGCACGGCGGAGCACCTGCCAGAGGAACGGACGGTAGAAAAATCCCAGGACTTTCTGGCGCACGATGTCGCTATGGTAGCTGAGAACGAAGTGCTTGCCGCGTCCCAAAAACAACTGACCGATTTCTGCCGGCGGATAGGGGAAATGCAAATGGACAATGTCGGCGTCGCGGCTCATGCGGGCCAGCCGTCCATAAAAGGCGAGACTGATGGGCGCAGAGGAGATATTGAGCAGCCGGCCGGTCTTGGTCACAGGCACACCGTTGATTTCACCCTCGATGGTGCGCCGCCCGGTATTGGTCACCAGCACGCGCGTATCCACACCGCGCTCGCGCAACCCTTCGGCAAGCAACTGGATGTGATGCTCAATCCCACCGACAACGGGATAGTAATCTTTGTAAACCAGTAAGACGCGCATAGCCCTCCCTGGAAAATGGTGATTAGGGATTCAGGATTGGGGATCAGGTACGGCTCACCCCCTATTCCCCAATGCAAGTTAAAAATACGTTCAATCTGTTGAGGTATCCCCAAGCAAATACGCGGCGACGGCAGACAGGTCCGGCAAGATGGCATCGGGCATGAACGGCAGCGTTTCGGGATGGGCGGCCAGTGTCGCTCCGTATCCCGTCTGCACCAGAATCGTGCGGCAGCCGAGTGCGCGCCCTGGCTCCAGATCACTCATCTTATCCCCCACAGCGACACACGGCGTCTGCTCCAGATGCAGATCGGCGAGCGCCTGCCGAAACAACGCCGGTTTGGGTTTGCGACACTCACACTGCGCGTCGGGATGGTGCGGGCAGACGTAAATGGCGTCCACGCGCGCGCCCTGAGCCGCCAGTGCAGCCACCAGCGCCGCGTTGACCGCCGCAACATCTTCCGCCGTGAAGTAGCCCCGCCCGATACCCGACTGATTGGTGATGATCACCACGGCCCAGCCGGCAGCATTGAAGCGCCGGATGGCCTCTGCCGCACCGGGCAAAAGCTGTAGCCCGGCAGGGTCGCTCAGGTAATTGACCTCGACGTTGACTGTGCCATCACGGTCGAGGAAAAGGACATGCCGATATGGGTTCTGCACGCTCATCCCTCGATTATGCCCTCGTTCTCAAAAGCCACAACCCGGCGGTATAGGGCAAGCGTTTCCCGCGCGGTGCGTGCCCACGAGAATCGCGCGGCCTGTGCCAGACCGCGCCGCCGCAGATCGGCATGCAGCTCGCCATCGCACAACAACCGGCGCAGTGCCTCGGCGATCTTTGCCGTCCGTGTCGGATCGAACAACACCGCCGCATCCCCCGCAACCTCCGGCAGCGATGAGGTGTTGGCGCAGGCAACCGGCGTCCCACAGGCCATTGCTTCAATCACCGGCAAGCCAAATCCCTCGTACAGGCTGGGGAAGACGAAGACGTCAGCCGCCGCATACAGCGCAGGCAGGTCGGCGTCGGGCAGCGGCCCAAGCCAGCAAACGCGGTCGGCGATCCGCAAAGCGTGTGCGCGTTCCTGGGGTTCCGGATGCTGCGGCAGCCACGCGCCGGCGATGACGAGTACGTAGTCCGGCACTTCCGCCTGCACGCCGGCCCAGGCTTCGATGAGCCGCACAAGGTTCTTGTGCGGTTTATTGCTTCCCAGATACAAGATGAACTTTTCCGGCAGGGGATAACGCGCACGTAGGGCAGCGACGACCTCGGCAGTTTGCGGTGTAAAAGCCGGATCGGCGGCCAGCGGGATCGCCAGAATTTGCTCAGGCCGCAGGGGAAAACGGCTCAGAAAATCGCGCCGCGTGGCCTCGGAGATTGCCAGTGCACACCGCGCCGCACGCAGCGCCAACATCGTCGTCGAGCGAAAAAGCAAGCGCGCCCGCACCGTGCTGTGTTCGGGAAAGTAAATCGGGATGAGATCGTAAAGTGTGAGCAGTGTAGGGACGCCGGGGCGGTAGGGCATCAAATAATAAGCACTGTGGTAAAGATCGGCCCGTAACTGCCGCAGCAAATGAGGAATCACCCATTGCTGCTTGAGCGAGAAGGGTGAAACTGCGACCGGCAGACAATGCGCGACATCACCGGCGGGCAGGTCGAGTGGATGCGCCGGATCGAAGAATATGGTGAGTCGTTCATCGGGGGTGAGCTGCGGGATCAGCGCGCGGGCCAGATTCGTGACATAGCGTCCGATGCCGGGGAAATGCGGCGTTGCGGTGCGGGCATCCAGGACGTAATGCGGCATAACAAAAGTTCCTATGGCAATGCCGATTGACGACGCACATAAAGAGTCAATTCTGCCTTGTAACGATAGGCTTCACGTTGCGTCAAAAGCATCTTGAAACGCCGGTATCCAGGCGTGACTTCGGCATATCCCCAATGTCCGGTTGTCACATACTGCGTCTGTAGCCACGTCATAAAATTCGGATCAGGTTCGACACCCCCGCGATCCCGGTTCACCGTGACCAACCACAGTCGGGTATATTGGTTTTGCTCAATAGATGTCCTCAGCTCATCCGCCATCTGGCTATCCAAAATGGGATAGTCCATGCGATATGCTCTGTAGTAACGTTCCACGATGCTATCCCTTGAAGCAATGATGGCGTCCCCCGGTTGAATCTGCGTCACAATATGTGCAGCTATCGTTTTAGAGGGGATGACATATACCGGATTTTGAAAATCACGATTTGTGTAGTCATTAACGTTTGCATAAAGGAAAACCACAGCAATGAATCCAAGAACCAGGCGACGCATTGTGGGAGATTTGAGCGCGCTGATCCCCGCTGCAACTAACATCACATAGAAGGGAAATGCCTGGAGTGTACGTGCGCCGATCCAGGCAAACGTCATATACCGCACCAGAAAGCCGGTCACAATAAACACGGTAAAAAGGACCGGTATGATAACGCTAAAGATGATAAACCAACTCTCAAGTTGTCTCTGCCGCCATAATTGCCATAATCCCAACAGCGCCAAACCGCTGATCATGAGCAGTCCCAAGCCCCCGATAGGATTCCAGGGATGCAGAGTCTCTCCCAGGCTAAAAACGAGAACCGGCTGGGCTAATTTGACCGCATAGCCGCTGATTCCCTGGGTCAAATCGGCCAACCGAATAGGAGTTTGATAACGCGCGGTGTGCTGGAGCAATGAAGGTAGCCAGGGAATAAACCCCAGAATCAAGAGCACTTGTATCGCTGCCCAACGCCCCCATAAGTACCGTGAATTGCGCCAGAAACTCACCAGGATTAAGTTGGGAATCAGTAAGATTGAGGCCGTCATATAGTCCGTATACAGCAGCCCCCATCCGGCCAGCAGATACCCTCCCCACCATAAAGACTCAGGCCGATCTAGCCAACGTATGAAACAATAGCAGGTCAACAAAGCCCAGCAAACTGCCATAAAATATGCGCGCGCCATCCGAGCGTACAGAAGGAATAACGGCGCAAAAGCAAATAACAAGAACGTACTCCAGGCAATCTGCCGATTAGACAACCGGCGCGCCAACCCATAAACAAGCGGTAAGCACAGAAAAGCCGGTGCGATCGAGAAAAACCTTAGGGCAAAATCACTCGTTCCCGCAAAGCGCGTCCAGAAATGGAGAAGCAGGTAATATAACGGTGGACGGCCCTCGGTGGCGCGCACTGCGGCAATGATCCTCTGGACTGTGGGCTGCGCGACAATCTCGGCAGTGAAGAGTTCATCAATCCAGAGGCTTTTGGCATCGAGTTGCCATAACAGGCAGAAACTACTGCCCAATAAAACAAGAAGCGTAAGCCAGCGCCGATTCACGTGCGAGGAAATCCGTGACGGTTGTGATAACGCCAGCGAGGTCATACTCTGTCTTCGCGGAAAGCCTGCCAGATCAGTTTAAGATTGGCAAGCACGTTGCGGCCCACCCGCATTTTACTGACACCGGGTTTCAAATCGTAATGGAGCACCATTGGTACCTCGACAGCAATGGCCCTCAACTGCCGCATACGCAACAAGAGCCGGGGCATACTGGAAAAGTCCTGCCGGTCAATAAACTGCGGCCCCCACTGGGCAATAGCACGTTTGATGAGAGAAGCGCGGTAAGCCCGAAACCCTGAGGTATAATCGCGCACGCCGGGCATGGGCAGACACAGGCGAAACAGCAAACCGGCGCCCCAACTCAGAAACTGACGTAAAGGCGTCACGCCAAGTGTGCGTGAGTCAGGTTGGTAGCGCGAAGCAATCACCAGTTCATACCCTTCGTTGAGCCTTTGTAACATGCGGATAATCAAACCGGGGTTGTGGGTATCATCGGCATCCATAGTAATAATGGCGTCTTCATCGGCGGCGATGCTTGCAGCATACGTCAGTCCGGTGCGTATGGCGGCACCCAGTCCCATATTGTGGAGGTGAGAAATGAGATGGACAGGTGGGGGATAACTGCGCACAACCTCGGCCGTCTGATCGGTAGAACCATCATCAACGACCACAACCTCGCCGTGCAATCCGCCTTCGACATAAAGCGGCAAGATCTTCGACAATAAGCGCGGCAATGCTTCGGCCTCATTGTAAGCCGGGAGTACAATAAGGGTTTGCCGTAGCATAGTGACTTCCTGAAAGCTACAACGTCCCCAACAACTTTTTGTACACGCCCATCGTCTCCTGCGCAGCGCGTCCCCACGAAAAACACGCGGCGCGTTGGATGCCCAATTCCTGCAGGCGTGCGCGCAAATCCTTGTCTTTGACAATGCGCCGCAGCGCCTCGGCGATGGCGGCATCATCGGTGGGATCGAACGTCAATGCCGCCTCGCCCACCACCTCGGGCAACGAGGACGTATTGGAACAAACGACAGGCGTGCCACACGACATCGCTTCCAGCGGTGGCAACCCAAACCCTTCACACAAGCTGGGGAAAACGAACGCCACAGCGCCATCGTAGATCGCCGGCAAATCGCAATCCTGAACATGCCCCATCAGCAGGACCCCATCGCGCGCCGGACTTTTCTCCAACGCCGCGAAGAAATCGGCGCTCAACCACCCGCGCTGGCCGGCAATCACCAACGACGGCACCTCATGCGCCAGATAAAACGGCTCCCACACCCGCAACAAGCGCGTCAGGTTCTTGCGTGGCTCGATGGTCCCCACATACAGCAGATATTCTTGCGGCAGGTGATAACGGGTGCGCACCGCTTCCACAGCCGTGCGCAATTGTGGCTCAAAGCGCGGGTCCGCCGCCTCGTAGATGACCGTGATCTTCTCCGGGGGGATGTGATAGGCGGCCATAATATCGCGGCGCGTGGCCTCCGATACGGCAATGATGTGGCTGGCGTGACGGCAATACAACGGCATCGTCAAGTTCAGATACCAGCGGTTGAGCGGTTTATGGTGTTCCGGGAAATTGCGGAAGATAAGATCGTGGACGGTAAGCACCGTCGGCACACCCTTCAAGTACGGCACCAGATGTTCGGTAGCATGAAAGAGCGCCGCGTGAGGAAGTAGATGGTTGAACGGGATATGCCCAAGCTGTCCCAGCCACACCATCATCCGCCAGGACTTGTACCCATAAACAACAGTACGCGCGGGCACATGCTCCAGACCCGGCAGTATCACAACGCCCTTTTCTCGGTTGTAGAACAACATCAAGCGATGTGAGAGGCGTGGCAACAAAGCCTGCGTCAGACTGGCGGCATAACGCCCCAAGCCTGCACGTTGGTGTACGGCTGCGGAAACGTCCACATAGATCGTCATAGGTTGTTATTATACCCACAGTGACGCTTAAGGCAAGTGTGTATAGGGGAGGGTCTTATCATTCTTGCGCCAGTTCCCCGTTTTTAGCTGATATAGTCGAGAAACGCGGATCTGGCTATCCAACGCGGATCTGACGATCCGCTCGCAGCCAAATGAAGTCACTGTAACGAGAATGCCTGGTGTATAGGGCTATCGCATTTGGCTACTTCCGGCAACTGAATATGGCCTAAAAAGTGCGTATTGCTTTTTTAATGGTTTTCCTCTACAATGGAAACATAAATGACACTCACATGCCAACGTGCCACGTGCCAACGCTCCAACGTGTCAATGCGCCAACTTTCAAACGCATAAGGAGGGTATGATGCCAAGTAAACTAGGAATTCACGGCATTTTGCCGGGCGAAACGTTAAAAGTGCTACAAAATCTCCTGGCGGCCGGGGCGACGATGACCACGGTGAAATCCGTGGAAGGCATCGGCTGGCTGAAGGATGTGAAAGCACTCGATGCGCGCGTACAAACTGTAGGCCGCTACATGCGCGGCGCGGATCCGACCGTCAACGTCGAAGGCCCTCCGCTGGACGACGACCTGCGCAAAGTCGCCCGCAAGGTGATGGATAGCCTGCTGCCCAAATGGGCGCCCCATCGCGCTTATGTGGACTACTGGGAAATCATCAACGAGCAGGACCCACCCGGGCCGGATGGACACCGTAAACTGGCCGAGCTGATGATCCACTGTATGGACATCGCCGATCGAGAAGGGTACAAGCTGGCGCTGTTTTCCTACAGCATGGGCACGCCGGAATGGGATGAAATGGAAGCCATCGTCGCTACCGGCGTTTTCGCTCGGGCCAAGGCGGGCGGGCACGCGCTTGCGCTCCACGAGTATGCCTATCCCATGAACGTGTGGTTTGGTGAACCCCTGCCGGGACGCCCCACCTACCCGGATCGCGGCCCGCTGGCCTGCCGCTACCGCTGGCTATATGAAGATTTCCTCAAGCCGCGCAACGAGGTCGTTCCCCTTTTCTTAACCGAAGTTAACCTGGCAAAAGACCTGCCGCAGGTTTCCGTCGAAGAATGGATGCAGCAGATGAAATGGTACGATGCGCGGTTGCGGGAAGACTACTACGTCGTCGGCGCCCATCTGTTCTCCCTGGGTGGCGCGGGCAGTTGGGACAATTACGACTTCACCCGCATGCTGCCGGAGATGGTCAAATATATGATCTCCATTAAGGATACACAGGACCCCACCTGGGAAGAGGCCGGCCCTGCCGCGCCGGTCATATCCACGCCGCCGCTGCCCCCCGAACCTGCGCCCCCGCCTGCGCCCTGCCAACCCCGTGAACCTTTCAACCGCCATTACCTGCTCCTGCCGCCGGGCGCGGATTGGCGTTGGATCGAGGCATGCCGTCTCTACTGGGAGACCTATCACGTCACCATCGGCTCCAGCGCCGATGATGCCGCTTATGGTCCCGGCCTCGGCGAGCGCGCCGTCACCGCCGTCAACCCGGCATGGTGGCCTGACGACCTGCAAGCGTTTTTCGAGACCTACTATCCGGGCGTGCGGTATGATCCCCTCGTCGCGCAAACGCCGCAGGAATTGGAAAATATCCTCCGGCAGCGCGTCGAACGTCGGCAACGTTTTGGATAACCGCGTATATTTTTGGTTGACAAATCGGTTAATATGTGTATACTTACCGACGCTCGGTAGGGAATATGAATCTTGACCCTTGATGCCGGTGTGTTATAATCGTCGAACGCCGACGTAGCTCAAACGGCGGAGCATCCGCCTTGTAAGCGGAGGGTTGTGGGTTCAATTCCCACCGTCGGCTTTCTGGGCAGTTGTTCCGAGCGGCAAAGGAGACTGACTGTAAATCAGTTGGCGCAACGCCTTCGGGGGTTCGAGTCCCTCACTGCCCACCTTATGGAAGCCTGCCCATGTAGCTCAGTCGGTAGAGCACTTTCTTGGTAAGAAAGGGGTCATCAGTTCAAGTCTGATCATGGGCTTTGGGTAGGGTCAATGGAGCAGTTTGCTCCTGCAAGTCAAATTATATAGGCGAGTAGCTCAACAGGCAGAGCAACGGTCTCCAAAACCGTAGGTTGCGGGTTCAATTCCTGCCTCGCCTGTCTGAATAAAAAAAACAACACCGCCGCATCAGGCGGTGTTTTAGAGTGTCAATAAGGGGATGGAGGCGCTTGTGGCTGCTGACCAGAAGGCAAAAGTCAAAAAGGATAATCCGATTGTGGCGTATTTCCGCACCACCCGTGCGGAATTGGGCCGCGTGCATTGGCCTACGCTGCAACAGGGCTGGGCGATGACCAAAATCGTTCTGGTGGTCACCGTGGCTATGGCCTTATTTCTGGGCGTGCTGGATTTCTTCTTCGGGTGGCTGTTGAGCAACCTTGTCACCCGCAATGTCTTGTTTATGGTTTTGGGTGTGGTCGTCGTCGTGGTATTGCTCGGTACCGCCTACTGGATCGGACGAGGGGAAGAGGCTTAGTTTTCATGGACGATGATCGTTCGTATTATGAAGAAGACGAGGACTTCGCAGCGGATGAATCCGAACTGAAAGACACGTTCGAGGTTCTCCCTGAGCTGGACCTCCCGCCGGAGTCGCTCTTCGAACGGTTTGGGCTGAATGTTCCGCCACCGGCAGAGGGCGTCGGCGCTCCCACCGAAAGTAAACCAACCGAAGTGGTGGGGGTGTTGCCGGAGCCTTTCGCCGAAGAAGAAGCCAAACCGGAAGCAGACGAACGCGCCTGGTACATCATTCATTGCTATTCCGGCTACGAACACAAAGTCAAGCATAACCTGGAACAACGCATCGAATCCATGGGCATGCAGGACTACATCTTTCAAGTTGTAGTCCCCACCGTAGAAGAAATCGAAATTCGAGATGGCAAACGGCGTACCGTGGAGCGGTGTCTCTATCCGGGCTATATCATGGTACAGTTGCGGCTGACGGATGATTCCTGGTACGTGGTGCGCAATACCCCCGGCGTCACCGGGTTCGTAGGGATGGGAAATACGCCGACGCCATTGCGCCCGGAGGCCGTCCAGGGCATTCTGCGGCGGATGGAAGCGGCAGCGCCGCAGGTGCGCGCCACCTTCAAACCCGGCCAGAAAGTGCGTATCATCGAGGGGCCATTTGCCGATTTTATCGGCACGGTGGATGACATTGATGAAGAACGCACCAAAGTTCGCGTCCTGGTTTCGTTCTTCGGGCGCGAAACCCCGGTGGAGTTAGATTTTCTGCAAGTGGAAAAAGCATAAGGTTGGGGCTTATCTATAGGCCCACATTGAGGGAGTATCAAAGATGGCAAAGAAAAAGATCAAGGCAGTGGTGAGATTACAGCTTCAGGCGGGCAAGGCCAATCCTGCCCCGCCCGTTGGCCCGGCGTTGGCTCCGCACGGCATCAACTTGATGAACTTCGTCAAAGAATACAATGCGAAGACTGCCCATCTGGCGGGCAACGTCGTTCCGGTTGACATTACGATTTATCAGGACTCATCGTTCTCGCTGGAATTCAGGACGCCCCCCACACCGGACCTGCTACGCAAGGCCGCCGGCGTCCCCAAAGGTTCGGCAGAACCCAACCGTAACAAGGTCGGCACCATCACGCGCCAGCAGTTGCGCGAGATCGCCGAGATGAAAATGAAGGACCTGAACGCGAATGACATCGAGGCCGCCGAAATGATGATTCGTGGCACGGCGCGCAGCATGGGAATCGCGGTCCAGGACTAGGCGCACAGCCGGTCTTTTAAGTGGGAGGGAAATCCCGTTATCTACCACAAGGAGCAGTAACAATGCCTAAACGAGGAAAAAAGTATCTGGAAGTCATCCAAAAGGTTGACCGTGACCGCTATTACACACCGCAAGAAGCGGTCAAACTGGTCAAAGAAGTCAGTTATACGTCTTTTGATGGTACCGTTGAGTTACACCTGCGCATGGGATTGGATCCGCGCCGTTCCGAACAACAGATCCGTGGCGTGGTGCGTCTGCCCTACGGGCTGGGCAAGACCGTGCGTGTACTGGTGTTCGCGGCAGGGGCGGATGCGCAAATCGCCCGCGACGCCGGCGCCGATTACATCATGGCCGACGACGAGGACATCCAGAAGATCATGGATGGCTGGGTGGACTTCGATATCGCCATCGCAGTGCCGGATATGATGCGCAAAGTCGGGCGTTTGGGCCGCGTGCTGGGGCGCCGGGGTTTGATGCCCACCCCCAAGACCGGCACCGTCGTCCAACCGGAAGACTTGCCGCGTGTGATTGACGAGGCGAAAGCCGGGCGTGTGGAATACCGCCTCGACCGTACCGCCAACATTCACTGCCCGATTGGGAAGGTGAGCTTCACCGACGAGCAGTTGCTCGGCAACCTTGCGGCAATTATGGATGCCATCCGGCGGGCCAAACCGGCCGCTGCCAAGGGCACCTACGTCAAGCGGGTCACCCTGGCGCCTTCGATGGGGCCGGGGGTGCGGGTTGATGCCGCACAAGCCTTAGCTTTGGAAGCCACCAAATAGTCGTATAACCCTGTCACTCGTTGTATCGTCTGCTGAAGACAGCAGGGGCCGCTTGAGGCTTAATCATCCTGCCGAGGCATGACCATCTTATTATAACCAAGCTCATCCATGAGCGCGATGGTCCTTGCATCGGCAGATGCAAGGACTTTTTTGTTGAGGGTCCATCGTTTGCAATCTTATAAGGAGGTGAGAAAGGTTGGCTATATCACGTGAACGCAAAGAAGAGCTGGTTGCCATTTACCGGAAACAAATGGCGGAGAGCCAGGGTGTGGTGCTGGCAAGCTACACGGCGCTCACCATGCCGCAGATGCAAGACCTGCGCCGCCGCGCCCGTGAGTTGGATGCACAAGTGTTTGTGATCAAAAACACGCTGCTCGACGTCATGCTGAAGGAGCAAGGGCTTCAAGCGCCCCAGGGGTTGCTCACCGGCGCAACGATGGCGGCTTTTTGCCATCGCGATGTTCCCCCGGTCGCCAAAATGCTCCTCGGTTTTAGCAAGGAAATGGAAGAAGGACGTTTCCAGGTAAAGGGCAGTGTTATGGAACGGCGATTTTTGAACCAGGCGCAAACCCAGGCGCTCGCCGATTTGCCAGGCCGTGAGGTGCTGTTAAGCCAGGTGTTGCGCTCGATCAACGCCCCGGCTTCGCAGGTGGTCGGTGTTGTGGCAAGCGGTATCCGCCAGGTGCTCAATGTCTTGCAGGCGTATGTGGATAAACTGGAAGGCGCCGGCAAGAACGCTTCCGCCGAAGCTGCAGCTTAAATGTACAAAAAAATCAAAATCAATGAACCCGAAAGGTAAAATGGAGGTTGAATTACAATGGCAGATCTAGCAAAGTTAGTTGAAGAAATCAGTGCGTTGACGTTAATCGAAGCCGCCGAACTGGTGAAGAAGCTCGAGGAGAAACTCGGTGTGAGTGCGGCTGCACCTGTTGCGATGGTGAGCGCTGCTGCGCCCGTCGCCGCCGAAGCTGAACCGGAAGAAGAACAGACCGAATTCACCGTCTTCCTCAAGGACTTCGGCCCCAAGAAGATCGAGGTCATCAAGGTCGTCCGCCAGATCACCAACCTGGGTCTCAAAGAGGCCAAAGAATTGGTCGAAGGCGCGCCCTCGAAAATCCTCGAGGCGGTCAGCAAGGAAGTGGCCGAAGACACCAAGGCCAAGCTGGAAGCCGTCAGCGCCGTCGTCGAACTCAAGTAAGTATCCCGGCACCACACGTCACCGTGACCCCCTCTTTATGGAGGGGGTCTTTTTGTAGACGGCTCTTGGGTTTCTGCGAGGCTGTGTTATACTTACAAGCGTTACAACGACCGGTGCAACAACTGGTCGTTATATGCATCTGGAACAGGACACGGGGATATGGAAAACCAATATAACCAACCTTTGCCGGAATCTATAGTGATCGAGCGTCTGCGCGCCGCGTTGCGACCGTTTATGGTCGTCGAGGAAGTGAAAGTGCTTTCCGGCGACGCCAAACCCGTTGTGCAATTCAGTGGACAACTCATGGCCGGCGATGACGAAGAAGCCGTTTTCGACGAGATCGTGCGGCGCTTCGCCGAACTGGGGTATACGCCGCTATTGACCCAGGGGGATGGTGAACAGCACCTGCAAGCCATCCCCGTCGTCGCCGACAACAAGACCGGCAAGCCGTGGCTTAACGCCTTGCTCTTTGTCCTCACCTTGCTATCCACATTGTTCGTGGGCGCCTTTCAAGAGAACGTCATCCCGCGCCGTCTTGCCGATATATGGCGCGGCTGGCCCTTCGCCCTGACCCTGCTCGCCATCCTGACCGCGCACGAGTTCAGCCACTACTTTGTGGGACGTCGCTACGCTTCACCGGTGAGCCTGCCGTATTTTATCCCCCTGCCCTTGCCGGGGAGCCTGGGAACTCTGGGGGCGATCATCTTCCAACGTGGTCCGATGCGCAGCCGCAAGGCGTTGTTCGACATCGGCATCGCCGGGCCGCTGGGCGGGCTGATCGTCGCCATTCCGCTCCTCTTATTCGGCCTCTCCAGGACTGAAGTGGGCACGCCGCGCTCATTCCTCGATCTTCCGCCCAATGAACCCGTTATGGTGTCGCAGGAGGGGAACTCGCTGCTTTATCTTGCCGCGAAGTACATCATTCATGGGCGGATCCTGCCCGACAAGAAAACCGGTGAGGATGTGTGGCTCTCTCCACCCAGCGCCGGGGGTTCGATTACCTTCGCCGCGTGGGTGGGCTTGCTGGTGACAATGTATAATCTCTTGCCGGTGGGGCAATTGGACGGCGGGCATGTCGCCTATGCGATGTGGGGACGCAAAGCATGGAAAATCGCCCGCGTCACCCTTTTTGTGATATGGGCGTGGGCTATTTTCTTGCTGGTGACGGGGAACTGGGGCGGATTGACCTGGGTCATGGTGGGCTTACTGGGGCGGTTCGTCGGCCCGCACCATCCACCACCCCTTAACGATCTTACTCCCCTGGACCCCCGTCGCAGGGTGTTGGGATGGGTGATGGTCATCATCTTCTTCCTGCTTCTCACCCCGATTCCCTGGACGAACTTCACGCTATAGGCCAGAGTTGCACGACCGTGGAAGGTTCAAGCAGGCCGACGCTTGGCATAGATGCCAGTCGCGCCTTCAGCGCCGCGCCGACCGGCACAGAAGGCTATTCTTATCACCTGATCCGCGCCCTGCTGCCGCTGCTTAATGCGCGCTATCGGGTGCGGCTGTACTTCCGCACGCTTCCGGCCTCAGGTGTTTTCCCTGACGCGGAGATACGCGTGATCCCCTTCCCACGGCTATGGACACACCTGCGCCTGTCGTGGGAAATGGTGTGCCATCCGCCCGATCTGCTCTTTGTGCCTGCGCATGTGCTGCCGCCGGTCCGCCCCCGTCGCACGCTGGTGACAATCCACGACCTGGGTTATCGCTATTTTCCGGAGGCACATCCGCCTGGGCAGCGGCTCTATCTGGATTGGAGTACCCGCTGGAATGTGCACATCGCCACACACATCCTGGCCGACTCCCACGCCACACGCGATGCCCTGATGCAAGAGTACGGCGTCGCCGCAGCGAAAATCACCGTGGCCTACCCCGGCTACGACAGTGACCTGGCGCCGGTACGTGATCCGGCGACGCTGGCCACGGTCCGGGCGCGTTATGGCATTCCCGGCCCCTATATCCTCTTTATGGGACGGATACAGCCGCGCAAAAATCTGGCGCGTTTGATCGGAGCGTTCGCGCGCCTTGTTCCCACACACCCGGATCTGTCGCTGGTGCTCGCCGGGCCGCTGGGCTGGCTGGCCGAACCGATCCGCGCACGGGTGCATGAAGTGGGACTGGAAGGGCGGGTGCTCTTTCCGGGCTACGTCGCCGCCGCCGATAAAGCTGCTCTGCTCTCCGGCGCGCAGGTCTTCGCCTATCCTTCGCTCTATGAGGGGTTTGGTTTTCCCGTGTTGGAGGCGCAGGCGTGCGGTGTACCGCTCCTGGCGAGCAACATTTCAAGCCTGCCGGAGGTGGTAGGCGATGGCGGGTTGCTGGTGGACCCGCTGGATGAAGCCGCCATTGCCGACGGCCTGGCGCGTCTGTTGGATGATGATATGTTGCGGCGCACCCTCGTCGCGCTCGGAGCGGCGAACCTGCGACGTTTCTCGTGGGAAGCCACAGCGCGCACGGTCTTGACCGTGATTGAAAATCTCTGAGGACCTCCTGGGATAAACAAAAATATCCCAAATAAAATTTGGGATATTTGGGATATTGTTCGGATTCAGGTTTAAAAACAGTTAGTCACATCAAGCGCAGTCCCGGATCAATATCGAGATCCCAGCCGGCGCGCACCCCGGCCTGATAACGATACGTCCCGGCAGCGGCAACCATGGCCGCGTTATCGGTGCACAGAATGAGCGGCAACACGTAGACAGGAACCTCCACGCGGGCACGGGTCGCCGCGCGCAGTGAAGCGTTGGCGGAGACGCCACCGGAAAGCAGCACGGCCTGCGCATTGTGTGCCTTTGCTGCCTGCGCGGTCTTCTCGGCAAGCACTTCGACCACCGACGCCTGAAAAGCCGCTGCCATATCGGCGATGAACTTCGGGGGGCGCGGGCCGTTGAAACGCTGCAAAGTACGCAGCACCGCCGTTTTCAGTCCGCTAAAGCTGAAATCAAAGGTCCCCGGCAACCACGCGCGGGGAAAGTCGAATGCGCGCGGATTCCCCTGCCGCGCAGCTTTCTCAATGACGGGGCCGCCGGGATAGCCGAGTTCCAGCAGCCGCGCCACCTTGTCGAACGCTTCACCGGCCGCATCATCCAACGTGCCACCGAGGTAGATGTAGCGCCCGTGGTCATGCATCAGGATCAATTCTGTGTGCCCGCCGGAGACGATCAGCGCCACGAGCGGAAACGGCGGCGCTCCGTCGGGTACGTCATCCTTCACGTCGGTATGCAGCCAGTGTGCGTACAAATGCGCCTCCAGATGGTTGACCGGCACGAGGGGCAGGCCCTTACCGAACGCCGCGCCTTTCGCAAAATTCACGCCCACAAGCAGCGAGCCGGGCAGCCCCGGCCCATACGTCACGGCGATGGCATCCAGATCATCCCATCCCACGTGCGCCTCGCGGAGCGACTGCTCGACGACAGGCGCGATGGCCTCGACGTGGGCGCGCGAGGCCAGTTCCGGGAAGACACCGCCGTACTGCGCGTGTAAATCCACCTGCGACGCAATCACATTGGACAGGATGGTGTGTCCATCCTCAACGACTGCGGCAGCCGTCTCATCGCACGATGTCTCAATCCCCAAAATCCGCATGGTGCCTCCCTCGAAAATGGTGATCAGGGATTCGGGATCAGGATACTACCTCACCCCCTACTCCCGGATAGTCTCTCAATTGAGTGTTGGTGGCCTATCTTTAACCACAGAGAAAACGAAGAGCACTTAACCCTTTCCCCACACCGGCGTGAACATCATCCATTCGTCGGGGCGTTGACGGATGAAATCCTCGACCTGTTCCAGAATACGCCGCAGGTTCACCGCCACATCTTGCTGTCGGTCGCCGGTATGCACCAGTTCAAACGGTGGATTGGCGACGACCTTGTAGATACCGTCCTCATAACGGGGCGCCAGAACGATCACGGGACTGTTGGTCCGCAATGGAATCCGCACATAACCGCTCGGCAGGTGCGCCGGCGCCCCGAAAAACTCCACCGGTTCATCGCCATTATGAACGGGATAGTCCGGCCCGGTCACGACAATGCCGCCGTTCTCCAAACGCTCCAGGGCCTCACGCAGGGACTCCGGGCTGATGGGCGTCATCCGCGCACCACAACGCTCACGCAATTGATTAAAGGCCACCACATCAGGCGTCGGATCGGCCAGCGAGAGGGCCTGCAAGGAGCCCGGCACGCTTTGCGCCAGGGCAATGCCGCACAAATCGAAGTTGGACATGTGACACGCCAGGATGAAGACACCCCGCCCGGCACTCAAAGCCTGTTCGATGTAGGCCAGCGTCTCCGGAGGAATGATGACCGGAGGGCGGAAATCCGCTGCACGGGTGATGCCGCGCCCTAGATTGTAAAAGGTTTCGTAGTAACGCCGCCCGGTGTTGTAGAAAAGCCGGTAGAGCGTCCGGTTTAGCGTTGCCGTAGATGCCGTTTCGCCCAGAACGTGGCGCAGGTTGGCCCGCGCGGCGTGATACATCGGCGGCTTGACCCACGTGACGAGACGCGCCCAGAGGAAGGCGACAAGGCGCCTCCCCCGGAAAGGCTGGTATTTCATAATGCGGAGCGCAAGCCGCACAAAGCTACCTGTGGTAATGAGTTGACGTTTGCGCATAAAGTCGGATAGTCGGATAGTCAGATAGTCGGATAGTCAGATAGTCATTAGTCGGATAGTCAGATAGTCGAATAGTCGGATAGTCGGATAGTCGGATAGTCGGAAAACTTGAGAGCTTGGCGGCAAGATTTCGTCTACGTATCATAAAAGAATCTGCGTGCCGTTACGATGCCATTGGCACGACCAGGTCGTAGGGATAATCGGTGAGGTTGCAGATATTGCCGCTTTCATCCAGCCACAGGGTATCCTCAATGCGGCATCCCATCCCCTGCTCAGGGTAGTACAGCCCCGGTTCGAGGGTAAAGACGTGGCCGGGCGTCAGGCGCGCAGTGTTTCCCTCATAGTCGAAGAACGAAGGCGCTTCGTGGATGTCCAGTCCGACGCCGTGTCCCAGCCCGTGGACATAGCCTTCAAGCGTCATCGGATCGCTGCCGATGCTGGGGTGTCCGCGCCCCTCGAAGAAAGCGCAGGCCATACGCTGGTAACTGCGGGTTTCTTCGCCAGACTTCAGTGCCGCCCTGAGATACGCCGCGCAGTCCATAACATCGCGGTACAAGCGCGATACCCCATCGGGCGCGTAGCCCAGGCAAAAAGTGCGTGTCATGTCGAAGAAGTAGCCGCCCCCGATCTCGCGTGGGTAGATGTCGAAGATGATGGTCTCACCCAGCCGCAGCGGCATATCGAGGGTGCCGTGATTGTGCGGTACGGCGGCGTCGCGCCCGGCCGCAAAGATGAAGCCCTCGGCATCATCCAGCCCTTGTTGCAGGATGAGGTGGTGAATGTGTGCGTGAACATCGCCGACGGTGAGGGCGCGATTTTCGGTCGCGTGGCGCAGCGTCTCGTCAGCGCCGACGGCGTGCCCTTGCAGAAACGCCACCGTCTGGCGCACGACGTCAGCGGTGCGGCGGCCCACCTCGCGGATGCGGGCAACTTCGGCAGCGTCCTTCGTCGCGCGCGCTTGTTCGATGAGATTAGGCTCCAATTCGCCCACGATCTCGATAGCCGGCAGCGCCGCATCCAGCGCCTTGAGGAAGGCATAGGCGCTGCCCTGATCACGGTAGCCGTAGACGCCCACCCGCCCGGTCACGCCCAGGTCGGCGAAGATGGCGGCCTGGTAGGCCACGGACGCAGCCAGGACATCGCCGCCGTGCTGTTTCAGCAGCCCGCCATAGTCGTAGCGGGTGTTGATGATCACCGGATACCCGGCAGCGGCAGCCTCCTCGCGCTCGATGGGGCTGGCGATGATGGTAGGGGGTTCGCCGCGCTTTTTGACGAGCAGGGCCTGCGTCATCCGCGCGCCGTTGAGCATGTAGATGAGCGGTGAATTGCCCGCCACTTTGCCGCTGACGACGATGGCATCGAGGTTGCGGGTGGCCATCAGTGTGTCTAGATCACGTTGCATATTGTAGTCCTTTCATTTGACCGACCTGCACAGGTTGCGATTGGGCGCGCTATGCAGTTTTCCCTTTGAAATTTCGTAAGGGTTCCAGGCACGCCATCACTTTGATAATAGCATCGAAATCAGTCGCGGCAAGTTTGGGAGGCATGACTCTCCTGAAAAAAGGGCTACCGATACTGACCTGAAGTACAGGTGCAAATTCGTTCTGGTGGGCAATGTCACTCTGCCGAATTTCGTTTATAATGGGCGTAATTCGCGATTCGTAATTCGTAATCGGAGAGGATTTTATGACTACAGTTTCAGTTTCACATATCAGCAAATCTTTCGGCGCGGTAAAAGCCGTCCAGGATGTTTCCTTCGAGGTTTATCCGGGCGAGGTATTCGGTTTGCTGGGGCCGAACGGTGCCGGCAAGACCACGACAATTCGCATGATGCTGGATATTTTCCGGCCCGACAGCGGCGAGATCACAATCTTCGACGGCAAGCTGACCGAAGACAAGAAAAACCGCATCGGCTATATGCCGGAGGAGCGCGGGCTGTACAAAGACTTGAAGCTAGAGCCGACGCTGATCTTTCTGGCAACGCTCAAGGGTCTCGATGAGGCCACCGCACGGGCGCGATTGGGTCCCTGGCTGGAGCGCTTCGAGTTAACCGACTTCCGCCAGCAGAAGATTCAAAACCTCAGCAAAGGCATGCAGCAGAAGGCACAGCTCATCGCCACCCTGCTCCACGACCCCGATTTGCTGATCGTGGATGAGCCGTTCTCAGGATTGGACCCGGTGAACACACGCCTGGTGAAGGACATCATCGAGGAATTGCGCCAGCAGGGCAAGACGATCATTATGTCGGCCCACCAGATGCATCAGGTGGAGGCGCTGTGCAACCGCATCGTGCTCATCAACCGTGGGCGTACCGTCCTCTACGGCGAAGTGAGCAAGATCAAGCGCGACTTCGCCGGCAACGCGCTGACCATCGAGGGACAGGGCGATTTTACCGGCCTGCCCGGCGTGCTGGAAGCCCGCCGTCACAACGGGACCTGGAATCTGACGTTGGATGTGGGCGTGGATTCCCAGGATGTGCTGCGGGCCATTATGCGTCGGGACAACGTCAGGTTGGAGCGTTTTGAAATCGCTGAACCCTCGCTGGAGGACATCTTCGTCACCGTCGTGCAGCGCGCCGGAGATGATGATAGGGATAGGGATAAGGAGACAGTATATGCGTAAGTTCTGGCTGATCGCCAAACACGAGTACCTGAAAATCGTCAGGCAGAAGTCGTTCCTGGTCGGCACACTCGGCATGCCGGTGTTGATTATCCTGGTGATGGCGGTCAGTATCCTGGTAGCCCTGGGACAACGCGGGAACCTGCCATTGGGCTACGTGGACCACACCGGCCTCTTGAGCGAATCCGTGGTCTTGCCGGCCCCCAAAAGGGGCGAAGAACCGCCGGTCGCCATTCGCGCTTTCGCCGACGAAGCCGCCGCACAGGCCGCGCTGGAAGCCGGCATCATCCGGGCATACTATGTTGTGCCCGCCGACTATGTGCAGTCCGGGCGTGTGCAGCTCTTCTTCCTCAACAAACGCCCCGGCGAGCGCGTTCAGGAAGACTTCGCGGACTTTCTGCGGGTCAATCTGCTGGCTACGTATCCCCCCGCCGTTCAACAACGTTTGCTGGAAGGTTCCTCGGTGACGTTCCGTTCCATAGATGGCGGCCGGGAGCTGGAAAGTGACAGTGTGATCGGATTCATCGTGCCGTTTGTGGCGGCGTTCTTCTTCATCTTTGCGGTGCTGAATTCTGGCAGCTACATGCTCCAGGCGGTGACCGATGAGAAGGAGAATCGCACGGTCGAGGTTCTCGCCACATCTATCCGCCCCGAAGAATTGATCGGTGGCAAGGCGTTGGGGTTGATGAGCGTGGGACTGACCCAATTGGGCATCTGGGTTCTCACCAGCGTCATCGCGCTGTTCGCGGCTTCGTTTTTCGTGCCGGAGGTGCGGATGCTGCGCGTCCCGTGGTCATTCCTCGGCGTTGTGGCGCTGTTCTTCGTGCCGGCCTACGCGCTGATTGCCGGGTTGATGACCGCCATAGGCGGCATGGTCACCGATCTGCGTCAGGGGCAGCAAATCACGGGCATCCTCAACCTTTTCTTCTCACTGCCGTTCTTCTTCATGGCATTGATGATGGCGAAACCCAACAGTCCGTTGATCATTGCCCTGACGCTGTTCCCAACGACGGCCTTCGTCACCATCACTATGCGCTGGGCGATGACGACGGTGCCGCTGTGGCAACTGGGATTAAGTCTGGTGTTTTTGGTCACGTCTGCCGTGGTGAGCGTGTGGCTTGCAGCGCGTATCTTCCGTTTGGGAATGTTACAGTACGGACAACCGCTGAAGGTCAAAACCATCGTCGCTGCACTGCGCAACGACAATGGATTGCGGACACAGCGACTATGAACGAGGTGCGACAATGCGCAATGTGATGATCGTCATCAAACATGAGATTCGCAACACCCTGGGGAAGCCTTCTTTTTGGTTAACCACGTTTCTTCTGCCGGCCATCATCATGGTCTTTACGTTTGGCGCGCAATTTCTTAGCCGCAAGGCGTTTGAGACAGAAAAGGATGTGTTATCCAGCGACACTAAAAGCGAAGTCTGGGCGATCGGTTATGTGGATTATGCCGGGGTGATTAAAACGCTGCCTCCCGACGTTCCGCCGGCGCTTGTGCGGGCATTTCCCGATGAAGACGCCGCGCACGCCGCCCTGACTGCCGGTCAACTACGCGAGTATTACATCATTCCGGCAGATTATATGGATACCGGGAAACTCACGGCAGTAGAAAAGGAATTTGCGCCGCTGGGCGGCATCGGTACGGCTGATGTTTTTTCGTATATTGTACATTACAATCTGGTCGGGGATGTGACACTAGCCAGACGGATTTCCGACCCGCTTTACAGTGTGGAAACGACGGCAGTTGCAGCGCCGGACGCCAATGCCGGCGAAGACTACGGGACGCGCTTCATCGTCGGTTATGGGATGCTCTTCATCTTCTTTTTCGTACTGACGATGAGCAGCAGTTTTATGTTGCAAAGCGTCTCGCGGGAGAAAGAGAATCGCACGGTGGAGGTGTTACTGGTCAGCCTGCGCCCACGCGAGTTAATGTTGGGGAAAGTGTTAGGGCTGGGGATCGTGGCCCTGGTGCAAATGGCGGTCTGGCTTGGCGGCAGCTATCTGACGTTGGATCGTGGCGGCTCGACCCTGGCAACGCTCGGCGTCTTCATTGGAAACATCACCCTGCCAAAGGGACTTATGGTGTGGGGACTGCTCTACTTCGTGCTTGGCTACATCCTCTATGCCTCGATCCTGGGCGCGATCGGCGCGCTGGCACCGAATGCCCGCGAGACGGGGCAGTTTACCTTCCTTGCCATGTTGCCGTTGATGTTACCTTTGTGGTTCAACAGCGCCTTTGTCGAAGCGTCCAACGACATCGTGGCGACCATCCTGAGTCTCATCCCCTTGACCGCGCCGACTTCGATGCTGCCGCGCCTGGCCGCAGGCGGTGTGCCGCTCTGGCAACCGCCGGTCAGCCTGGCCGGCCTGGCCGTGACGACCTATCTCTTCGTCCTGCTTTCCGCACGCTTCTTCCGCGCCGATACCCTGCTCTCCAGTACAAGCATGAGCTGGAGGCGACTGCGGGAAGAATTCGAGAAGGGGAATGAGAAACGAGTAATGAGAAATGAGTAATGAGCTATCTCTTTGCCTCTTAACTCATTTCTCTTTACCCTTTACTCATCACTTCAAAATGTAATACGTTCCCCGCTTTTCCCCGACCTTGAGGATGATGCCGCGCTCGACGAGGTCGGCGAGGTCCAGACGCAAGGTTTCGGCGGTCACATCGGGGCAGAGCGCCTGGTAATCGCGGTTGGTGATGCGGCCATGCTGCTGCAAAAAGGCCAAAGCCTTCGCCTGACGTTCGTTCATCGTCAGATCGGCGCCGGCAGGCAACAGCACAGGCTGACGCTGTTGCACGCTCTCGAAAATGACGGTAAACGAGTAGTCCGTCGGGCGGAACTGCGGCGGTGAATGGCCTGCGTTCACCATGTCCTGGATCATCAAGTCCACCCCCAGCCCCAATTCTTCGATGTAGCCCCACTGATACAACCCGTTGACGATGCGCGGATTGCGCGAGAAGTGCTCATCCACAATGTTTTCCAGCGTGATGTAGCCGGGCAGACCACCGGGGCTGGAAATCTCCAGCCGATTGCTGAACATGCGCACCTCGATCGCACGCCCGCGTAGACGATAATCGCGGTGCGCCACCGCATTGACCAGCGCCTCGCGGATGGCCGACGGCGGATATAGCCACTGTTCTTTGCGTTCCAGGCCACGCACCACCGCCCCCACACGGATTTCGGCTTGCAAGATGTCCCACGCACGCTGGATGATGTGCGCCAGTGGGCCGTCGAACTCCACCCGCCGCCCATAACCCGGCTCACCACTTTCCTTGTGCACCTGAACGCCGTCAAAGCGCACGAATGTCAACCCGCTACGGGGTATAAACGCTTGCGGTTTTTTCCCAAACAACAGCATCCCCGCCACGGTCGGCCGGCCTCCGGGGAGCAACCAGCCCATTTCCAGCAGCACATCATCAATGGGGCGACTTAGCGGGCGTCCCTGGCGCTTCTCCCACATCTCGACGAATTCACGCAGCGTTTCGGGATCGAGATCGTCGCGCGTCGCGCCGGGGACCGGCTCGGCTTCGTATTCACCGGCGGAGCGACTGGCGGTAAGCTGCTGCAACTGCTCACCGGTCAGCGGGCGGTTTTCCACGCCGGTACGGATAAGCACCCGACCATCGTGCAACGTGTGTAACTCGGCGCTACGCTGCACGCGCCCCACGAAGACGAACGCCCCGCCGACCTCTACCTGCTCCCACGTGATGGGAATCGGCGGACGGCAAAGCCTTTCGGCCTGCGGCACGATCTCGCCGAACTCTTCGGGATAGACATCGCCGCTCGGGGTGCCGCCTTCGTCAACACCAACGTAAACCGTTCCCCCGTCGGCGTTGGCAAACGCGATGAGGGTCTCGGCCAACGACATCGCGTCCGCTGTCGGTAACAACGCCGTCAATTGACTGGAGCGAGGCCGGATTGTGTCGTGCATATCAAGCTCCTTTTCCGATTACCAATCCCCAGTTACTCATCCCCGGTTACCAGTTCCTCATCGCCATTGTTGCTGGCCGTATCCCCATTGCCGTTACTTTCACCACCGCTGGGCAGACGCGCGATGGTCGCCACGCGGTCACCATTCTTCAAATCCATCATCTGCACGCCGCGTGTGTACCGTCCCATCTTGGGGATTTTGTCCACGCGGATACGCAGAACAATGCCATTTTCAGACATCAACGTGATTTCGTCATCATCCTGGACAACGCGCCCATCCACAACCGGCCCGCTCTTGTCGTTGGCCCGGTAAGCCTGAACGCCCTTGCCGCCGCGTCCCTGGGTGCGGAACTCATCCAGCAGCGTGCAACGCCCGAAGCCCTTCAGCGAAACCAGGAAAAGTGAACCGTCCGGTTCGACCACCTCGGCAACACTCAAACGGTCGCCCTCTTCCAGGCTTATGGCGATGACGCCTGCTGCGGCGCGGCCCATCGGACGCACTTCCTGTTCATTGAAACGCAACGCCTGCCCCTGTGCCGTCACCAGGATCAGATCATCGGTGCCGCGCGTCAGCCGCACCCAACCCAGTTCGTCACCCTCGTTAAGCGAAATGGCAATCAGCCCGCTGGGACGCACATTGCTGAACTCTGACAGCGACACGCGCTTGATGCGCCCCTGGCGTGTGACCATCGAGAGATAACGCGCGTCATCGAAGCTCGACACAGGCACAACGGCAGTCACACGCTCCTCAGGGTCTATCGCCAGAATACCGGCAATGAGCGAGCCTTTGGCCGTGCGCCCGGCGTCGGGAATCTGGTACACTTTTTCCTGGTACACCTTTCCCTTATCGGTGAAAAAGAGGAGCGTGTCGTGGCTGTGCGCCGAAAGCAGCGCGGTGATCTCGTCCTCGTCGCCGGTGGCCATGCCGATGACGCCGCGCCCCCCGCGTTCCTGCGCGCGGAAAGTCGTCCACGGCATGCGCTTGATGTAGCCGCGTTGGGTGATGGAGATCAGGACGCTCTCCTCTTCCACCAGGTCTTCTTCGTCAATGGCGGCATCTGCGTGGGGACGGATGACGGTGCGGCGCGGGTCGGCGTAGTGCTCGCGCAACTCCAGCAAGTCCTGACGGATGACCTGACGCTGCTGCAACGGTGAGGCCAGCAGCCCCTCCAGATAAGAAATCGTCTTGAGCAACTCGGCATATTCCTCCTCGAGCTTCTGGCGCTCCAGCCCGGTGAGGCGGCGCAGTTGCATATCGAGGATCGCCTGCGCCTGAATCTCGGTCAGCCCGAAGTTGCTCATCAGGCGATTGCGGGCGGTATCCACGTCCGGCGACTCGCGGATCGTCTTGATAATGGCGTCCAGGTGATCCAGCGCGATGAGCAGGCCCTCGACGATGTGCGCACGGGCCTGGGCCTTATTGAGATCAAACTGGGCGCGGCGCACCAGCACTTCAATGCGGTGATCGAGGAATACCTGGAGCAAGCGCCGCAACGGCAGGATGCGCGGCACGCCATCCACCAGCGCCAGCAGTTGGATGCCGAACGTGGATTGCAGGGGCGTGTGCTTATACAGGCGGTTCAACGCCTTTTGTGGTTGCGCGCCGCGCTTGAGTTCGATGACGATGCTCATCCCGCGCTTATCCGATTCATCGCGCAGATCGCTGATCTCGTCCAGTTTGCCTTCGCGGACAAGGGCCGCGATGCGCTCAAGCAAGCTGGACTTGTTCAGTTGATAGGGAATTTCGGTGACGACGATGCGGAAGCGTCCACCGCGCATTTCTTCGATGTTGGCGACGGCACGCACGACCGCTTGTCCACGTCCGGTGGCATACGCCTTGACAATCGGTTCCTGCCCCAGGATCTGGCCGCCGGTGGGAAAATCCGGCCCTTTGACGTATTCCAACAGCTCTTCGACGGCAATTTCCTCGCGGCGGTCCCAGTTGTCGAGGATGTGCACCAGCGCGTCCACAATTTCGCCCAGATTGTGCGGCGGGATGTTGGTTGCCATCCCCACGGCGATGCCCGAGGCACCGTTGACGATCAGGTTGGGCAGGCGGGCGGGCAGGACGGTGGGTTCTTTCAGACTGCCGTCAAAGTTGTCGGTCCAGTCTACGGTGTCTTTTTCGATGTCATTGAGCAGCTCCATCGCAATGGGCGAGAGACGCGCCTCGGTGTAACGCATCGCGGCCGGGGAGTCGCCGTCAATCGAGCCGAAGTTGCCCTGCCCATCTACCAGCAAATAGCGCATGGAGAAATCCTGCGCCATACGCGCCATCGCCTCATACACGGCGGAATCGCCGTGGGGGTGATACTTACCGAGCACCTCACCGACGATACGGGCAGATTTCTTGTGCGGTGTGTTGGGACGCACACCCATGTCGTGCATGGCATAGAGGATGCGCCGTTGCACGGGCTTGAGGCCGTCGCGCGCGTCGGGCAATGCCCGCGCCACGATCACGCTCATCGCATAATCGAGATACGCCGTGCGCATCTCGTGTTGGATGTCTACCGTTTTGATGATACCGATCTGGTCTTCTATACTCAAAAAACTCTCTCCTCCACAGGGTTGCCATGTGGTGCCGCGAAATTCTTTCGGCCACGGATTTCACGAATTTCACGCAGGTATGTGAAATTCGCGGCATTTGTGGCAGAAAATCGGGGAATGTATCGGTTCCCGAAAGAGTATTATACCCCAAAAGGGAGAGAGAGCGAACGGGTATGAGGAGGCTTCACAGGGCCTCATCATGCTTGCGCCGAGGGGAACGCCAGTTCCCCTGTATGCCCGCCATTCAGGTCAGCGTTTGTGCTCGATCTCTTCCAACTCGTGGCTTTTCGTCTCGTAGGGATTGGCGATCAAGATGATGCCGATGGGAAGTAGCATAAGGCCGGCCGCGACGACCCAAAACCACTCCATGGTGGGAAAAACCTTTAGCAAAACTGCCGCCAGCGCCGGTCCAACGACGTAGGAAACGCGCGCCACCGTGGTTGTCCAGCCGATGCACGCGCCGCGCCGTTCGGTGGGGAAGACTTCCGGCACGTAGACGACGATCCAGGTATAGGTGAAGGAAGTGAAGAAGCCGGTAAGCGCCGCAGCGACAGGGAGCACCCACCCACGCCCAAAGCCCAGGACAACGAGAATCGCCGCCAGGCACAGGCATCCGCCGACGAACGCCGGCGTGCGTCCGATGCGATCCATAATCGCACCGGCGCTCACCCCACCGATGATCGCCAGCACCAGTGAAGCCAGCAGCACCGTAGACCATTGTCCAAGAGTGTAGCCGTGGAGGGTCATAAAGTAGTAGCCGGCCCAGAAGTAAAGGAACTGGTAGATCAGCCAGCACAGCCAGACCGCGGAGGCAATGATGATGTAGCGCACGTCCTGACGGTTGATCACGCCCAACCCAAAAAAGTGATTTTTGCGGGTTCCTGCGCGCCGCTCGCCCTTGACGACCTCGTAGCGTCCGGTTTCGCGCATGAAGAACCACATCGCCAGTGCCGGCAGCATCAGCACGAATACGACACCGTACATCCATTTCCAACTCAGCCCCAGGACGTTCATCAACAGCGGCGGCAGGATCGCTTGCAGGGGCAACAGTCCGATGACGTAGACGATGGCCACGTACTTGGCGCGTTTATCGGCGGGCGCTTCCTCGCTGACCGGAATGGACCACATGTTGGAGACCGTAGTAAACATCGCAATCGTGTAGAACACCATAAACAGGTGTAACGTCGGCGTGAATAGTACCACGCCAAGCGATGACAGTCCCATCATCAACACCAGGACAAGGATGGAATACTTGCGTCCGATGATGTCGTTGAGGCCGTTCAACAAGAAAATGAGAAACGTGGTAGCCAGATAGAGTGCCTCGTACCAGGAAAAATCCGAAGCGGTGATGTCATAGGCTTCGATGATATAGGGGATCGCCGTGGTTTTGATCATCGAGATGTACTGATCCAGCAAGGCTACCCAGCCCATAAAAATAACCAGGAAGATGAGATAATTTCTGCTGCGCACTACACTTTTGCTCTTGAGGGTGTCAGTTGTACCTGCTGTCATAGTCTTCTTCCTTCAACGTTTGTTGATTTTTGTTATGTGGTCGGCCTCCACTCCCCAGGGCCTTATCAGATAAAGCCCTGCTCCATTTCCAGGGAGACTTGACGTCAAACCAGAGATATTGTAACATAGTTTCGCGAAGGGGGTAGCCTACTCTGTCTGGGCCAATTGCTCTGTTTGAAGCGTACTTTTATTTTTCAGATTTATCTTCAGAAAGGAACACCAATGAACATCACCATTGTTAACGGCAACAGTCATCCTCATCAGACGACCTTTGAGACTTATCTGAGCACACTCGCGGCGCAATTGACGGCAGAGGGTCATACCGTTACCCCATACACGCTGCGCGAGATGGATATCCGCTATTGCGTCGGCTGCTTTGGCTGCTGGGTGAAGACGCCCGGCGAATGTGTGGCCCGTGATGCTTCGCGGGAGGTATGCCGCACGCTCATCAACAGCGATTTTGCGCTGTGGGCCGCGCCACTGCGCCTGGGATTCCCCGATGCAATGCTAAAGAAGATGTTGGACAAGTCCATCCCTTTGCTTCATCCGTACTTTCTAATAGACGATGGCGAGGTGCGCCACCGTCCCCGCTACGACCACTATCCGCGCGTCGGGCTGTTGCTGGAAAAAGAGGCCGATACCGATGCGGAAGATTTGCGCATTGTGGGTGAAATCCTCACCCGCACGGCAAAGGGTTTAAAGAGCCGCATGGAGTTTGTGCTCACAACCGAGCAGCCGGTGACGGATGTGGTACACGCCATAACGAACGGCGGAGGGAGCGTGCCCTTCACCCCGCAGCTTGCCCCCATTCCCGGCGTGCGCGTCACCCCACCGGGACGCCTGACCGTGTTCAACGGTTCGCCGCGCGGCGCAAAAGGCAACACGCCGCTGCTCCTGGAGCACGTGATGCAAGGGTTCACCGCCGCCGGCAACCGCACCGCCGAGATGTTCCATCTGGTACGCCAGAATGAGCTTGAGTCCTATCGGGAAATGTTCGCTGCGGCCGAGGCAGTGCTTGTGGGATTCCCGCTGTATACCGATGCGATGCCGGGCATCGTCAAAGCGTTCATCGAGGCCCTTGAGCCGCTGCGTGGACGGGCCGGCAATCCCCCGTTGGGCTTCCTGGTGCAGTCGGGATTTCCGGAGTCGCTGCACTTGCGCTATGTGGAACGTTACCTGGCGAAGCTCGCCACACGCCTGGGCTGTCCGTATCTCGGCACAATCGTCAAAGGCGGCTGTGAGAGTGTGCGTTTGATGCCGGAAATCCTAAACCGCAAGTTATTTGCGCAATTGTTTGAATTGGGCAAACAGCTTGGGGAAACCGGCCAGTTCGATATGGCGCGCCTGCAAAAATTAGCCAGGCCGGAACGCTATCCGGGCTATATGAAGCCGGCAATTGAGGGAATGCTGTTGTTTTTCTCGGTGTATTGGAGCAATCAACTCAAGGAAAACGGCGTTTACGAACAACGGTCGGCGCGTCCCTACCAGGATTGAGAGCCAGCCACAGAGAGCGGGGCAACCCGCTGGTTCGAGCGCGCCCCTCCTGTCGCAATGGGCCTAGATGCGCTCATTCACCCATTCGCCCTGTTCGTTGCGATAGGCAATGTGCGCCGTCTGCGTGTTCAAATCCACATGCAGGGTACAGGTGGCGTCGCCATGGTCCCACCTCAGCCCCAACGCATGCCCGGATGTGTCCAGCACGCTGAACGCGCCGTTGAAGGCCGGGTAAGTGTTGCGGAAGCGGATCAGCCGGAAGAGACGCTGCACCACCGGACGTTGGACGGCGGCCTCGATCTCGTCCAGCGTGTAGTTGTGGCGGTTGATGGCGCGGCGTTCCCCTGTTTCCGCGACCGCCGCATAGTCATTTTCACCTGCCAACAAGCCCACGTAGTAGATTTGCGGGATGCCCGGTGCAAAAAGTTGAATGGCCCGCGCAATCACATAAGCGTCATCGTCGGCATTGAGCGCGGAGTAATAGGTGATGTTCACCTGATGCGCGTCGAAGTCGGGATGGGCGGCCGGCGGTGTCATCAGGCGGGTGAGATTCGCGCCGCGCGCAAGCAACTGCTCTACGACCGGACGTGCTTCCTCTGAAGTGAACAGCCCATCCAGGTCAGGCTGGACGGGGATGCCGTCGTGACAATCGAGCGTGGTAAATTGCTGGCGCGGGCAAATCCGCAGGTAATCGCACAATTTGCGGCTTGAGCGATTAAACAGGGTGTGGAGCGTCAGAAACGGCAGGATGAAATCGTAGACCGGATAGCCGTGATCGGCCAATGCGCGCTGCGTGACGAAGGGCGCGTGGACTTCGGGCAGCAATGTGAGGCCGATCTCGTCCGCGTAGGCGCGCAGCCAATCGAAGAAAGCGTAAATCTCCGGTTCGACGAAAAAGCAGCTCGTCCCCGCCTTCTTGATGACATAGCCCACGGCGTCCAGCCGCACGATGCGGATGTTTTGCGCGCGCAGGTGGCGCAGTTCCGCCTGAAGCAACGCCCGTGTCTTGGGGGAGTTCACATCCAGGTCAATCTGCTCCACCCAATCGCGGCCACCGAAGGTGGCCCAGATGCGTTCTACGGCGCCCGTCTCCTCGATGGTGACATCGGTGAACGGGTGTTCCGGGCGACGCAGGGCAATGCGAGCCACATCGGAGGCCGGTGGGTTGCCGTCGGGCCAGACTTTGTCCAACGTGATAAACAGGTCGGCGTATTCGGAGGCACGTCCACGTCGGGCAAAATCCTGGAAATAGGTCGAACGCCGCGAGATGTGGTTGACCATCAGATCGGCGGCCACGTCAAACTCCGCACCGATGCGGCGGATGTCGTCCCACGTTCCAAATTGCGGCGCCACTTCGCGGTAGGTGATGGGCGCAAAGCCTCGATCTCCCGACGAGGGATAAAACGGCAGAATGTGAACGCCGCCGAACAGTCCGGCGAGCGGGCCGGTGAGGGTGCCGTACAGCGCGGACAAGTCACCCCCCAGCGAATCCGGGTAGGTAATAAGCTGTGCCTGGTTGCGAACTGCCAGTGGTTTCATTCTATGTCTCCCTGTTTAGTCGTTAGTTTGATAGTCTTGTAGTGTCTTCTCAGCCATAAGCTTCTGCATCCTCACGCCTCTGCACATAAATGGATGTCCGCGGGGGTGCCTTGCCCCTACCCCAATATACATCGGTCGCCAATCCGCGCAACTTTCCCAAACTTATAGAGCTTCCGGCAACTGAATATGGCCTAAAGGCCAGGGAAAGAGGGGGATGTGGTGGGGCACACCCCACTAAAGATACCGCTTTAGCGGCACAACAGACAGCACGAGGGGAACTATCCATCCAGAAAATCCTACCCAAAAGAGGATAAAACACATAACAATCGAACAAAATATGTGGTATCATGACGCTGTAAAGTCGCAAGTAAGGAGATGAACATGCACAAACAATTAAAAGAACAGATTGCACGTCTTCGAGATGCCGGTGCGTTGTACGTAGATGCGCGCTGGTATCCCTTCGAGGAAACCAACGAACTGCTGATGTGGAACGGCAATCTCAAGGAAGCCACCGCCACGCGCGAAAGCGGCGTCGGCGTGCGGGTGCTATACAAAGGGGCCTGGGGTTTCTCGGCGGCCTCCGACCTCAGCAACCTCACGGCATTGTTCGATAAGGCATTCGACAATGCCCGCGTCGCCGCCGAACGGGTCACCTTCCCCGTGCGCCTGGCCGAAAAGGATGCCATCCAGGCCACCTTCAGAAGCCCCAACAAGATTGATCCCTTTACCGTGCCGCTGTCCGAAAAAGTGGCCTTCCTGCAAGCGATGGATCAAAAGCTGAACCAGCCGGGCGTCTTTCAACGGGTCTGCGCGTTGACCTTCATCCGCAAGCAGGTCGTCTTTATGGATTCGGAGGGCAGCGAAATCGAAAAGATCATCGTCGAGGTCTTTCCTTCGATCGAAGTGGCCGGTCTGGACGCACAAGGTCAGATGCACTCACGCAAGTACAGTCCACCGCGCCTGGGCGACACCCGTGGATGGGAAACCCTCGATATGGATGTGTTCAATGCCAATGCCGAGCGCATTGTGCGCGAGATGAATGAGGTGCTGGCAGCCGAGGATTGTCCCAAAGATGTACGTTCGGTCATCCTGCTGCCCGGCATTATGTTCCTGCAAACACACGAGACGATCGGCCACGCCCTGGAGCTGGACCGCATTCTGGGCTACGAGCTGGCCTTCGCCGGTGGGTCGTTCGTCCGCCTCAGCGATTTCGGCACACTGCGCTATGGCTCGGAAAAACTGACGGTTCGTGCGGACGCAACCATCCCCAACAGCCCCGGCAGCTTTGGCTACGATGATGACGGCGTCCCCGCTCAAAACAATCTGCTAATTGACAAAGGGCTGCTTGTGGGCGCCATCACCGGGCGTCAAATGGTCGAGGAAGCTAACGCGCGCGCCGGTAGGATCATTTTTGAGGGCAGCAGCGGCGCTAACCGCGCCACCGCGTTCTACCGCGTGCCTATCGAGCGCATGACCAACATCAACGTTGATCCCGGCAACGACGGCACGCTGGATGACATCATCCGCAACACCGAACGAGGGATTGTGCTGGACGGCGACAAAAGCTGGTCCATCGGCTCCAACCGCGAGCAGTTTCACTTCGCTACCGAGATCGGCTGGTTGGTGGAAGATGGGCAGGTCACACGGGTAGTCAAAAATGCCACCTACCAGGGCGAGACCATCCCCTTCTACAACTCGCTGTCGGCAGTGGGCGATGCCTCTACCTGGGAAGTGCGCTACGTTTCCAACTGTGGCAAAGGGCAGCCCAACCAGATTATGCAACTAGGCCATGGGGTTCCGGTATGCCGTTTCGACCATGTGAGGATAGGAGAATAACCGTGAAAGATCGCATTTTAGCCACCCTGCATGACTTACGCGCTTACGCCCTGGCGAAAGGCGTGGAAGCCACGTTCCTCTACCACGAAGAAGACAGTTACCTGATGCGCTTTGCCAACTCGGCCATTTCTTTGAATACCAACGAGCACCTCATCCGCCTGGAGATCACTGCCTACCGCGATCGGCAACGCGCCAGCTATGGGATGATCACCGCGCTGGACAAGCTGGATGAAATGCGACGCGGCGTAGACATTGCCGCCGAGATGGTACAGCATGCCCAACCCTTGAATTATCAACCGACCATCCCGGTGTACGCCGAGTCCTTCAGTGATGAGAGTGCCTATGATCCCGCCCTGGCGACGCTCAGCAATCAAGAGCGTCTGGCATTTTTCAATCAGGCGGCGGCCGGGTTGGAGACGGATGAAATTCGCCTTTCGGGCATTTTCTCGTGCGGCGCGAACACCCTCGCTCAGATCAACACCCGCTCGGAGCATACGCAATATTTCAAGACTTCAGATGCGCAGATCAACATCGTACTGTCGCACACAATGCTTAAATGGGAAGTGAGCGCCGGGCAATCCGCACAGCAGAAAGGTGATCTGAATCCCGCTGCGCTACAGCGCGATCTGGCGTTCCTGGTGGACCACTACCGCCATGACACACCGCAACAATTGCCACTGGGGATGTATGACATCGTTTTCGGCCCGGCGGCCATCGCCGAATTGCTGGAGTTTTTCAGCTATATCGGCTACAACGGAGGCTTGATGAAACGCGGTTACTCGTGTCTGAGCGAGGCACAGGTCGGGCAGCGCGTTTTATCCCCCCACTTTACCCTGACGGACGATCCCACACGCAACGAGACCTTCCCGTTCCGGCGTGACTTGATGGGTATGCCGCGCCGGCCGTTCCCCATCTTTGTTGACGGGGTATTCCAGGGCTTTATCTGGTCTCAGGACGATGCCGATGAGTTCGGCGCGCAGCCTACCGGCCACACCGTACCGCACATCAGCATGGTCATGCAAGGCGGCAACGGCACAGCAAACACCCTGCCGGAGCTGGTCGCCATGCCGCGCGAGGACGACATCCTCTACATCCCCTACCTGCACTATATGAACATCGTGAACCCTTCCAAAGGTGTGATCACCGGCAGTTCACGTTTTGGCACGTTGCTGTTGAAGCGTGACGGCACCGTGGCTGTGCCCTACAATGTGCGCCTGACGCAAAGCCTGCTCGACCTCTTCGGTGACAGGGTGAACTGGCTCTCGCCGGCACAAGTCGTCGTCAATACATCTTCAAGCTACGGCGCACGCAACCCACAGGCGATCATCGTGCCGGCACTGATGCAGATCAACGGCATAGAGATTTCACACTCCAATTCGTCTTATTAGATCAAAACAGACCTGACAGGTTTTGGAAAACCCGTCAGGTCTGTTGTTCACTATTCCACCGTCACACTCTTCGCCAGATTGCGCGGCTGATCCACATCCGCCCCACGACGGACGGCCATGGCGTAGGCCAACCACTGCAACGGGATGATGTTGAGCACCGGGGAGAGAAATTGCGGCGCAACGGGCACTTCGAGCACGTAATCCGCTTTGCCGCGCGCCACTTCATCACCTTCTTGCAGCAGGCCGATGACGGTCCCGCTGCGCGCTTTCACCTGCTCCATCTGGCTGATCATCTTCTCGTAGACGGTGTCGCGCGAAGCAACCGTCACCACGGGCATGGCCTCATCAATGAGCGCGATGGGACCGTGCTTCATTTCACCGGCGGGATAGCCTTCCGCATGAATGTAGGAAATCTCCTTGAGTTTGAGCGCACCTTCCAGCGCCACCGGATAGTTGAGACCGCGCCCCAGGAAGAGAAAGTGCTCGCGTTTGAAGAAAATCTCGGCCAGCTCGTCGTAGATCGGCAACGGCTCCGAAACGCGCCCGACCAGATCAGGCAGACGGGCCAGATCATTCACCGCGCGTCGCAGTACCTCCGCAGGAAGCGTCTCACGCAATTGCCCCAGGTGCAACGCCAGCAGGTACAGGTCCACCAGGCTCGCCGTGAACGCCTTCGTCGTCGCCACGCCGATCTCCAGGCCGGCCTGCATGAGGATATGCCCATCGGCCAGACGATGCGCCTGACTGCCAATGACGTTGACGATGGACCATAACCTGGCGCCATGCTCACGTCCGGCTTCCATGGCAGCCAGCGTGTCCACCGTTTCGCCGGACTGGGTGATCGCCAGCAGCGCCGTCGTCGGTGTGATCAGCGGATTGCGGTAGCGGAACTCTGAACCGTAATCCACCTCGACCGGCAAGCGCGCCAGCGTTTCGATCATAAACTTCCCGACCAGTCCGGCATGGTAGGAAGAGCCGCATGCCGCGATGATGACCCGGTCCAGCTTCTGCGCTTCGGCCGGTGTGAGCGGCACACTGTCGAGCACCACACGCCCACGGTGAAAATCCACACGCCCGCGAATCGTATCGGTGATCGCGCGGGGCTGCTCCGAAATCTCCTTCTGCATAAAGTGGCGATAGGGGCCTTTTTCTGCCGATACCGGATCCCAGGGGATAGTGTGAACCCGCATCTGAACCGGCGTACCATCGAAAGTGAAGATCTCGACGCCATCACGGTTAACACGCGCCATCTGCCGATTTTCCAGAAAGATGACGTTGCGGGTGTACTCGAGGATCGCCGGGATGTCCGAAGCGACGAACATCTCGCCGTCGCCGATCCCTACCACGATCCCGCCGGCGTTCCCCAGGCGTGCCACCACCAGACTCTCCGGCTCCTGAGGGCTGAGAAAGACAAAGGCACTGGCCCCCTGGATGGACGGCAAGGCGCGTCGCACTGCCGTTAGCAGGTCGGCCCCTCCGGCCAGATAACCATCCACCAGATGCGCTGCCACTTCGGTATCGGTTTCAGAGTTGAAAGCGATCCCTTCAGCGGTCATCTCCTGGCGCAGTTCGGCGTAATTTTCGATGATGCCGTTGTGGACGACGGCCACCCGTCCGTTTCGCCCGACATGCGGGTGGGCGTTGAATTCCGTCACACCACCGTGGGTGGCCCAGCGCGTGTGTCCAATCCCAATTGTACCGATGAGCGGCTTTTGATATAGCCGCTCTTGCAGATTGCTCAGCTTGCCGACGGCGCGTTCGACCTCAATGTCGCCATTGGCGTGTAGAACGGCGATGCCGGCGGAGTCATAGCCGCGATATTCCAGCTTTTTCAATCCCCCCAACACAATCGGCGCCGCCTGTCGCGGCCCGACATACCCAACAATGCCACACATAGTTCACCTCCTGGCAAAATGCCAACCCATGAAATAACGCATTGCGCAAGCAACACGCGCAGAACACGCCATGCCCATTGACATGCGTTACCAACTGGCAGCTAACAGCCAATAGCTGACAACTGAGAACTGACAACTAGCAACAGGAATAGACACCCACCCGTAGATGGTGGGGCAGCCTTGCCGCACTTTTGTCCCGCCGGTTGCCCAACGGTTTTGTGATGCGGCTTTCTCAATTTTTGGGGGACATCGGAGAGGGGAAGGCTGTTCCCCTGGCGGTACCCGCCGAAAATCCGGCACAGGCCAGATATGTTCGATAAACCGCCGCCTCGTCACCCGGTCAGACCGGGTCTGGCGCTTGCGTCCCGACAGTTACGCACATTTCTCGATAGGCATCACCTCCCTGCAAGATTGTTGAAACATTCACATTTTACCACACAATCGCGACGTTACAATGACTTCAACCAGCTTCGAGCGGATCGCCAGATCCGCGTTGCTCAACCAGCTTCGAGCGGATCGCCGGATCCGCGTTGCTCAACCAGCTTCGAGCGGATCGCCAGATCCGCGTTGCTCAACCAGCTTCGAGCGGATCGCCGGATCCGCGTTGCTCAACCAGCTTCGAGCGGATCGCCAGATCCGCGTTTTTCAACTAGCTTCAAGCGGATCGCCAGATCCGCGTTGGCTCAACCAGCTTCGAGCGGATCGCCAGATCCGCGTTGGCTCAACTAGCTTCGAGCGGATCGCCAGATCCGCGTTGGCTCAACTAGCTTCGAGCGGATCGCCAGATCCGCGTTGCTCAACCAGCTTCGAGCGGATCGCCAGATCCGCGTTGGCTCAACCAGCTTCGAGCGGATCGCCAGATCCGCGTTGCTCAACTAGCTTCGAGCGGATCGCCAGATCCGCGTTGCTCAACTAGCTTCGAGCGGATCGCCAGATCCGCGTTGCTCAAGATAAGGCCCTGTCCGTAATTGCCAGTCCCCGCCTGTCTGCGCGACAAGCACCACACGGCTACCGGTTGCCGCTTGCACCTCCGCAGGCGATTTGCCGTCCAACGAAACGCCCGCCGGCCCACGGAAAATCTCATCCGGCAACACGATGACCTCCCCCGGCGCATATTCTCGCAAAGCCGCCAGGATGTCTGCAACCGTGAGCAAACCCGCCACCGTCACCGTCTCGCCAAAAGCGCGGTTGGGGACGGCCACCACTTCGGCTGTGAGTCCCGTCGTAGCGGCGAACGCGCGCGCTTGAGCCTGCAAGACCGGCGCGAACAGTGTGCCCGTCACCCATAGCTGACGCGGCCCACCGAGCCGCACCAAAGCGGTGTGGAGCGACGTCCAACTATCCAGAAACAGCCGCACCATCCCCACGCCGTTTTCGATGAGCGCCGGCAAGCGTCCGTCATACGCTTCCAGCGGCGGAACGGCAACGCCGGCGCGCAGAAACCACTCATCCGAAGGATAGACGAAACCGATCCCCAAAGTCTCACGCAAACGCGCCTGCCACGCCAGCGTCTGGGTCAGCACGGCGGCGGCTTCGGCGGCGGTATAAGGGCGCAGGTTGGGATTGTGCCAGCGCGTCAAACCTACCGGCACGACGGTTAAATCGGCAACTGCCGGGTGCAGGGCAGCGAGGTCCGCGATCGTGCGATCGAGATGCGCACCATCATTTCGCCCCGGCACGAGCACCGCCTGCGTGTGTATCTGAATACCGATCTCCGCGAGGCGCGCGAGTTGTTCCAGAATCTGCCCGGCGCGTGGGTTGTGCATCAACCCCACCCGCACATCCGACTCGGTCGCGTGGACAGAAACGTAGAGCGGACTGAGATACTGTTCCGCGATCCGTTCCCAGTCGTGTTCATCCAGATTGGTGAGGGTGATGTAATTGCCGTGAAGAAAGGAGAGGCGATAATCGTCGTCTTTGACATACAACGGCGCCCGCAATCCCGGCGCCATCTGCGAGACGAAGCAGAAGTCGCAATGGTTACGGCATGCACGGATTTTGCCGTCGAAAAGCTCCTCATCGAACATCAGCCCCAGCGGCTGTCCGTAGCGACGCGCGGCGCGCAAGGAGATTTGCCGTCCGTCCCGTGCCACGAGGAATTCCAGTTCCGGCTCGGCGGCATAAATCTGCACATCAATCACATCGCGCAGGGGCCTGCCGTTGATCGCCAACAGCCTATCGCCCGCGCGCACCCCTGCCCGCGCCGCCACACTGCGGGGCGCGACCTCTGTGATCCGCGCTAAATAAGTCAATTCAGCAGATACCATGCATTTAATCCATCCACTACAACTATGGCTACAGTCGCGCGTTGGCTCATTGCCCCCAAAAACCCTGATTCAGATCGTAAAATCCCCGCTGCTCTTCAGGACCTCATACTCGTACATCTTCACCAGCCTGGCGTATCCGAGGAAACCCACCCGCTCCCTGATTTCCTCAAAGGCATCGTGTTGAACCTTTTGCTCGAACTCCGCACGCCGGTTATCGTCGGCAACTATGACCATCCGTGTATAGAAATCCTGCAACCCGTAGAATTTCAGCAACGAGTCCTGAATATTCGTGGAATGTTCCACTTCAAACAAGCTATATGGCATTTGACGCTGATTGAACCATGTCACATCAACCGTGCTAATTCTTTTCACAAAGACCTCGTAGCTGAAAGGCGGTACCTCCTGCAATGTTCTCAATTCTCCCAATCGCTGATTCACAAACAGCTTGTTCTTATCCTGATGCGGAACAAACGTTGCAAGGCTACGTAGATTCCCAATCACAACCAGCAATCCCTGATAGTAGGCATGACCCTGCTCAATAGCTTCAGGTGCTTTCTGTCCAGCGCTGTCCTCAACCAGACCCAGCCGGTCTTTGTACGCACGCAACGCCCACAAACCAGGACGGACCCTAAAAATCTCTGGGCGTGTCTGAACTATGCGACGAATCGAGGCAAATGGCGTCTTGGTGCCCCATTCACAGTCTTTTATTTGCATTACTTCACGATAGAGTTGGGCAAGTGTAGCTTGGCCACCAAGCCTTTCAAGAGTCTGTATCACCGCTTCATATTGTTTCATCATGGAAGCATCCTAATGAGACCGTCCCACGTGATAAACATCCGTTGAGTCCGTTGACCCTCTATTCCCATTCGATGGTCGCCGGCGGCTTGCTGCTCACGTCGTAGACGACGCGGTTGACGCCGGGCACTTCGTTGACGATGCGGTTGGACACGCGCCCCAGCAATTCGTAGGGGAGATGCGTCCAACTGGCCGTCATAAAATCGTCGGTGGTGACGGCACGCAGGGCAATGACATTGGCATACGTGCGCCCGTCGCCCATCACGCCGACGCTGCGCACCGGCAGAAGCACGGCAAAAGCCTGCGCCGTCTGCCGGTAGAGACCGGCGTTCCACAATTCTTCCAGGAAGATCGCATCGGCAGCCTGAAGCGTGGCGACGCGCTCGCGGGTGACCTCGCCCAAAATGCGCACCGCCAGGCCCGGGCCGGGGAACGGGTGCCGCCAGATGAGCTTTTCTGGCAGTCCCAGCGCGAGTCCCACCTGCCGGACTTCATCCTTGAACAGGTCGCGCAGTGGCTCGACCAGCGACAGGTGCATATCCTCCGGCAACCCGCCGACGTTGTGATGCGATTTGATGCGCTGTGCGTGGGCACTGCCGGCGCTTTCGATCACATCGGGATAAATGGTGCCCTGCGCCAGAAAGCGCGCGTCATTGAACCGGCGCGCTTCGGACTCGAACACGCGGATGAACTGCTCTCCGATGATGCGGCGTTTCTGCTCCGGGTCGGTGATGCCGGCCAGGGCGCCGAGAAAACGGTCGGAGGCGTCCACCATCACCAGATGCATGTGCAGGGCTTCCTGGAATGTGGCCTTGACCTGCGCGGCTTCGTCGCGCCGCAGCAAGCCGGTATCCACGAAGATGCATGTGAGTTGCTCGCCGACGGCTTTGTGCACCAGCGCCGCCGTCACCGCACTATCCACACCGCCGCTTAGCCCACACACAACCTGCCCGGCGCCCACCTGTGCACGGATGCGTTTCACCACGTCCTCAATGAAGGCCCCCGGCGTCCACGTACCGCTGCACCCGCACACGTCGTAGAGAAAGTGTCGCAGCATGGCCGCGCCGTTGGGAGTATGCTGCACCTCCGGATGGAATTGTACGCCGTACACCCGCCCCGTGGCGTCCCCCATCGCCGCCACGATATTGCCAGTGCTGCGCGCCAACACCCGAAATCCCGGCGGCAGCGTTTCCACACGGTCGCCGTGGCTCATCCACACCGCCTGACGCGCCGCCAACCCGGCAAACAAAGTGTTCGCTTCCAGGATCTCCATTTCGGCGGGACCATATTCGCGTTTGACACCGGGAACAACTTCCCCGCCTAGCGTCTGGGCCAACACATGCATACCATAACAGATGCCGAGGACCGGCACCTGCATGCGGAGAACGTAATCGGGTAATCCGGGCGCGCCGATGTCGTAAACGCTGTTCGGACCGCCGGATAGGATGATCCCCCGTGGCCGACGGGTCAGAACTTCCGCCTCTGCCACATCCCAGGGCAGAATTTCGGCGTAGACGTGCTGTTCACGCACCCGCCGGGCAATCAATTGTGTATACTGCGAACCATAATCCAAAATGATGATCGTTTCTTGTTGCACTCCGGGTTCCCTCCACAAATGGTGAGTTGAGAGTCATGAGTGGTGCATCACGCATCACGCTCATCGTCGGCGAAGATGATCGTGCCGTCCTCGCGCATCTCGTCAATGATGACCAGCGATTCAATAGGAACGCCCAGAGACAACAACACCTCCCGTCCGCCCTCGAAAGACTTCTCAACCAGCGTACCGATGCCCACCAGCGTCGCCCCGGCGTCCTGGACAATCCGCGCCATGGCCGCAATCGTCTGCCCGGTCGCCAGGAAATCATCAATGATGAGCACGCGATCGCCCGCTGAGATGAATTCCGGCGACACCATCAGCGATACCTGCCCGCCTTTGGTGTGCGAAGGGGCAAACTCCACCAGCACCGGCTCTTTCATCGTCACCGGCTTGTGTTTGCGGGCGTAGACCAGCGGCAACCCCAACGCATAAGCAGTCGCCATCGCCGGGATGATGCCCGACACCTCGGCCGTGAGAACGCGCGTCGGTGCGGCAGACGCAAAACGCCGCGCGAACTCCGCCCCGGCCTCCAACATCAACGTCGCGTCTACTTGATGGTTGATCACGCTGTCAATCTTGAGGATGCCTCCCCCCAAATTCTTCCCTTCCTGCCGAATACGTTCTTTCAAACTTTCCATAGCCTCCTCCACAAGTAGTCTGACCGTCTTCAGTCTGGTCGTTGAGCGTTTTCTTCCAATCACCGATGAACCAGAGAGTCTGAATTCCGTCGGGAAAAGAAGATATTCATTCTCAATCATAACATATATTCTCGGATTGACACTTCTGGAAGGACTTGCTTTGCTTTTTATTAACAAGTATGGTAACATATTTTTATCGTTAATTCGCGGAGGTGAACAATGACCGTACAGACCGTAGAATCCGAAAACAAGCCTAAAGGGCGCAATACCGTCGGCAGACTGTGGAACGCTTTCAAGAACATTGCCATCATCTTCTCTTTCATCGTCAACTTCGTCCTGGTGCTCGTGTTGCTGCTTTCGCCCGGCCCGGTGTTTATGGCCAAGAGCCAGGTCGCCGAGCCGTTGCTGCTCGACCTGGACAGTGCTTTTGCTTCGCTGGGCAAAACGGTAATCCGCTCGACAGTGTACATCACCGATACCATGCCGGTGGTGTTCGATTTGCCGTTGGCGCAAAACACCCAGGTCGTCCTGGTGGCGCCTGTGCCGTTACAGGCCCCGGCCACATTTGTTTTGCCGGGCGGCGGCGGTGCCATTAACGGCACGGTACAACTCGCCTTGCCCCAGGGGATGGCCTTGCCGGTGGCACTCAATCTGATGGTGCCCGTCAGCACGACCGTGCCGGTGATTATGCAGGTCCCGGTCGAAATCCCCCTGGCCGAGGCCGGGATGGCGCCGGCGATCGAGCAACTGCGGGCCGTTTTCTGGCCCATCACGGGCGCGTTGCAGAGCCTGCCCGATACTCCCGAGGAATTCATCCAACAGGCCACACAGAACAAAAAATGACATCGTCGCGCCCAATTTGTAATTACGAAGGCTCCCGCTACAGCACGGAGTTCTGGAACACCACGCGCGCCTATGAAGATGCCGTCGAGCGCGTGGCGATGCGTGCGTTGCTCCCGCCGCAGGGACGCACGCTTGTCGAAATCGGCGCGGGATTCGGGCGCATGGCCGATCTCTACGCCGGCTACGAAACGGTGGTACTCTTCGATTACGCCCACACGCAATTAGCGCAGGCCGTGGAGCGTCTCGGCGAATGTGGCGCCGATGGACACCCGCATTATCTCTTCGTACAAGGGGATTTCTACCGTCTGCCGTTCGTCGCCGGCCTGTTCGATGCGGTGACGATGGTGCGCACCCTGCACCACGCCGCCGATGCGCCGGGCGTGCTGCGCGGCATCGCCGACATTCTGGGACCGGGAGGCGTCTTTGTCCTGGAATTTGCCAACAAGCTCAACCTCAAGGCCATCGCGCGTTACCTCCTCCGCCGCCAGACCTGGTCCCCCTTCGCCCTTGAACCGGTCGAGTTCGTGGCCCTCAACTTCGATTTTCATCCCCGCTGGATGTGGGCACAATTGGAACAGGTCGGATTGCGCCGTGAGGCCGTGCGCACCGTCTCACACTTCCGCATAAACCTGGTGAAACGCCTGATCCCTACGCGCGTATTGACGGCGCTGGATGCCCTTTTACAGCCAACCGGTGCGCTCTGGCAGCTCAGTCCCAGCGTCTTCACACGCGCACGGGCCGACGCAGGAAAAAGCGCGGCTTCCACAGGTGCGTTTTTCCGTTGCCCGGCGTGCGGTGCACCGTTGGGCGCCCCTCCACAGGTCGAGTTCCGTTGCGCCTGCGGTAAAGTATGGCGCCGGGAGGGCCTCATCTACAACTTCCGCGATCCGGCATAGCAGGTATAATAACACCGTGGAATCCGAACCTGTGCCAGACTTTGTGACACATCCCCAAACGGCGTGGCCCACGCTGAACGGTTGGGGGCTGGTGCCCGTGGTAGCCCTCGTCGGCGGGGCATGGGCTTATGGCGCGCCGTTGAAAAATGAAGCGTTCACGCCGGCATGCGCTGCCTTGCTTCTGGTTGTGGGCGGATGGCTGCCCTTCTGGCGCGCACTGACGTTGACGCCCTGGGCCGCACCGCTGGCGTTGTGGCGCACCTGGGAACGAGAGGACGATCTGCCTCCTCTGCCCTATTTGCAACCGGGGACGCCCGGCGCGGCCCTCCATCGCGCGCTGCGGCAGGCCTGCGCATGGTGGCGCACCGTCGGACGGCCAACACTGGCAATGCCGTTGCGCGCGGCGGCGTTGGCCTTCCTCATCAGCCTGCTGGCCGCGCTGGTCATAGGACGCGATGCCCTGCTGCTCACCCTGTTCATGATCACCTGGACGGAAATGGCCATCCTCTGGAATGGGGGCCGTGGAAACGTCGGCGCGCTATGGTCTGCCGGCGGACTGGTGGGACTGCCGTGGCTGCTCGGCGCGTCGCTGAGCGGGGTCGAGATGACCCAACCGGCGCTTTCCGCGTTAACCCTCGTCATCCTGACGGGTCTCTACGCCCACCCATCACCGCTGGCTGCCATCGGTCCGGCGCTGGCGGCGGGATACCTCATCTGGCAAAAGCATTTCCTCGCGGCCGGCGGCCTTCTCTTGCTGGCACTGCCGGGATGGATGGCACTCCTCTATCAACCACAGGCGCACACCTATCGCCGTATCGTCGCGCCGTGGCTGCTGGGGATGATCGTTCTAATGGCCTGGGCATTGTGAGATGGGCTGGATCATCGGCGTTATCGGCCTGATTGCGATCGGGGCGCTCCTCTACTGGCAGCTCATCCTCGCCGAAGGCGCTTACCTGGGCCGCCGCGTGGTCATCCTGCTGTATGACTGGTCGGCGCGGATATACGACCGCATTAAGGGCTTCAATCCGGGGTACGAACAATGGTTCCTGGGACTGCCGCTCACACAGGCGCTCGCCGATTTCCCCGATCCACTGGTTCTCGATGTCGCCACGGGGACGGCGCGACTGGCGCGCACGCTCTTTCAACAAAGCCACTTTCGCGGGCGGCTCATCGGCGTAGACCTCTCGCGCAAGATGTTGCAACAGGCGGTCCTGGCCACCGCCGCGTGGTCCGATCGTATCACCTTCATCCGTCAAGACGCTGGACAGTTGCCCTTCCCCGATGAAACCTTCGACGCTGTCGCCTGTCTGGAAGCCCTGGAGTTCATGCCCGATCCCGATCGAGTGTTACGGGAGATGGTGCGCGTGTTGCGGCCTGGCGGGTTTTTGTTGACCACCAACCGCATCGGCAAGGACGCGCGCTGGTTGCCGGGGCGCACCTGCACACCGGAAGCCTTCGAGGCCAAACTGCGCGCGCTGTCGTTGGAAATGGTACAAACGCGGCTGTGGCAAGAGGACTACGATCTGATTTCGGCGGTCAAAACCGGCGTGCGTGGCCCGGTGGGGATGCGCCGGCTCGAGGAGATTCTGCGCTGCCCGCGTTGTGGGCAACCTTTGCAGCGCCGGGACGCCGCGTTCCACTGCGCGAACGACCACACCGTCCCCATCACTGCCGAAGGACTCCTCGACATGGCATCCTGAAACCGGCAGATCGAGCAATTAAGCAGATTTTATAAACGCATATATGACTTATTGCCAAAAACGCAGTTTGGTGTTATAATGATCCATAGACAAGGGGAGCCTGACACGCCACCCCGCTCATCAGCTTCAAAACTGGCGACTGATAACTGAAAACTTTAGGAGGCGATTATGCAAAGCGAAATAGAGACAATCCGCAATGGGTTGCGCGATGTGATTGATTTCGAGATCGGGTTGGACGTGGTTTCCCTGGGGATGATCCGCGACATTGCCGAAGACGATAACAACGTCAAAATCACGATGATCCTGACCTCGCCGATGTGCCCGATGGCGTCGTTTATCATGAACCAGGTACACGAGCGCGCTTCGGAATTGACGACCAAAAACGTAGAAGTGATCCTCGGCAAAGAGTTCTGGCAGCCGGATATGATGGAGCAAGAAGCACGCGAGGCCCTCGGCATTTAACGACCGTGTGCGCCCTCATTCCCCCATTCAACAAAGGCCAGCTTCTACGCTGGCCTTTTGTATTTATCATACAAATTGGTTATAATTGGGTTGTGTCCCTGGAGAAAGCAACGTGTCAACATCCAAACGTTTCAACACGTCAACGTTCCAACGTGCCGGCGTCCAAACGCATCAACGTTCAAACAAAATAAGGAGTGTAACCGAACCGGTGGCACAGCCCCGATAATGGAAATGATCGCAGGACTATCTAACTAACGACTATCAGACTATTTTCGACTATCAGACTATTCTCAGAGGAGCAACCATGCATACAACTTCCTCCGCCGCCGACACGCCGCAACCGGCCCTGAAGATAGACGCGGCTTACGCGCTTATCACGCTGGCCAGCTCTATGCTGTGGAGCATCCTCAGCAGTTGGCTGCTCTACTTCTACCTGCCACCGGCGGGGGAAAGAAATGTCCTCGTGCCGGCGGCGTGGTACGGCGTGGTGGTACTGGGAACGCGCGCCCTCAATGCCGTCCTGTCACCGTTTATCGGGCACATGTCGGACAATCTGCGCACACGCTGGGGCCGCCGCCTGCCGCTGATGTTCGTTTCCGGCGTGCCGATGCTGACACTCTTCGTGCTCTTATGGACGCCGCCACTGCACACCCTCTCAGCATGGAATCTCGTGTACCTCGGGGTAGTGCTGGTGCTGTACAACCTGGCGTATACGACGAACCAGATTCCCTACACAGCCCTGCTGCCGGAACTGGCCCTGACCGACCGCCATCGCGTGCGGATGTCCGCCTGGGCGTCGAGTTTTATGCTGTTGGGGATGATTTTCAGCGGCGCAGCGGGGATGCTCATCGAACGGCTGGGATATGTCGGCGCGATGCTCATCTACGCGCTCGTGGCACTCCCGTTGCTCTACCTGCCTTTTCTGGTGCTGCGCGAGCGACCCGAACGCTGGCAGACGTCGGTGGAAGGCGTGCTGTTGCGCCGCAATCTGCGCGCCGTGGCGGCCTCGCTGATGCAAAACCGCGCCTTCGTCGTGATGACTGCGACAGGTCTGTTCTATTGGGGGCTGACGTCGCTGGTGCAGTCGGCGCTCCCCTACATCGTCACCGAGATCTGCCTGTTGACCGAGGGGGATATGTTATGGTTTTATATTCCCGCGATCCTGGGTTCATTGCTTTGCTATCCCCTGATCACATGGCTGGCGGGGCGCGTGGGCAAGTGGAAGGTATTCGCCGGTTCATTGCTGGCGTCGGCGGTGGTGCTGCCCGGCCTCATGCTCATCGGCGATTGGCTGCCGCTGCCCTTGATGGTGCAGGGGATTGCCTGGGTGACGCTTCAGGCGGCCGCATTATCCGGCGTCACCATGCTGCCGATGGCCTTCGGCGCCGAGATCGCCGACCACGACGCGACGTTAACAGGACAGCGCCGCGAGGGGCTGTATTATGCGATGTGGGGGCTGCTGGATCAAGTCATCAACGGCCTGGTGGCGGCATTCCTGCCGTTGCTGCTGCTGTTGGGACGCAGTCACAGCGACCCCCACGGCCCGCTCGGCGTGCGCTTGATCGGTGTGGTCGGTGGCGTGATGCTGCTGGTGGCTTTCCTCATTTTCCAGCGTTATCCTTTCCGGGGCAAGCACGGCGCGAAAGAAGCCACAGGACAATAATTCGTCAACAGATCGAACAGATTTTTACAACGTGCCAACAGCTTATCTTGAGGTCTGATATATGCGTACATCCGATGAACCTGGGAAACGCACCCTCTACATCCTATCCGGCGCAGGCGGCTTACTGCTGATCGCCTGGGGCGTTATGGCTCTGATGCCGACGCTACGGGCATGGATGCTGGACTTCGTCGCGGCTTTTCTCGTCGCCCTCCTCGTGACCGGCGTGCTGTGGTGGGCGGCGCGTCAATCCACCGACGACGCCCGCGTTTTCTGGCGGCTGCTGGCCTGGGCCTGGACATTGGGCATTGCCGGTAACATCGCCTGGGGCGTCCACGATTACGTGACCGGTGAGAGTCTGGCGATTTTCAGCCTGATTGATGGCTTTTACATTGCCCGCTACATTCTGGTGTTTTGGGCGTTCTGGCGTTATCCCCGGCGGACGCGGCAAGCTGGGTGGGCGGCCTACGGCGTGCTCCTGGCGGCAGCGACGGCGTTGATTTGGGCGGCGCTTTTCCGCCCGGTCATGGCAGATATTTCGCAACCTGTATTGTTTTTCCTCGGCGGCGCGCTGTATCCGATTATGGACATCGCGCTGCTGTATGCAGCGTGGGCAGCTTTGACGTACACAGCCAATCCGCGGATGCGTGTGGCGCTGCGTGGGCTTGCTCTCGCGCTGATCGCTTATACCCTGGCAAACTGGATTAACTTCAGGGTGCGTTCAGAAGTGTTCGAGGCATCTTCACTCATGGCGGGGTTGTTCTGGTTGCTATCGGATGCGGGCACCGGAGCAGCGGCGCTGTATGCGATCTGGCCCCCCACAATTGCAACGTTGGAGCCTCGTACCGCGCCCGCCACGACACTGCCGGAACGACTGCCTGCGATAGCTACGTTGTTTACCGTCGGGTTAGTCGTCGCCGATGGGATCGTGCGTCACACCGTAGACACAATGCTGTTGACCTGCGCCATCATAACGCTGGTTCTCACAGGATATTACAGATTATCACACAAGAAACATTTCAACGCGCTAACGCGCTGACGTTCCAACGATTTTCCGGGGAGGATGACGAATGAAGGTATCCCTTGAAGATATCGCAACCCTTGAACGGCAAAACTATGTGGCGATGCAGCCAATGGTCGCGGTGACGCCGGGCGTCGAGTTGATCCTGCGCGACGACGTAATCATCACCAGCAGCCAGGTTTTCCCCACACCGGATGTCAATCACGCCTGTCTGTTGCGCGCCACGCGCGAGACGGCGACAGCATTGATCGCCGAGATTGTGGAACACTTCACCTCACGAGAATTGCCCCCGACAATCTTTCTCTCGCCGGCATGCACGCCGGAAGACCTGCCGGAATACGTGCAGCAAGCGGGCTTCGTCCGCCAGAAAGAACAAGAAGCCTGGATGGTCCTGGAACACCCGGGGGACCTGGTACAATCGGCAATGCCTGCACGGGTAGAGGTGCACAGTATTGACAAGAGCGAAGCGCTGACTTTCGCCCAGGTTTTCCTGAAAGCCTTCGGGATGCCGGAAGAGTACGCCGAAGCGATGGCCGAGGTGCTGACGCCTTCCATCGGCCTGCCGGGAATGTTCCATTACGTGGCGACGTTCGACGGGCAACCGTTGGGAGTGTGCACCCTGCTTTGCCACGCGGATCTGGCAATCGTGGGAAGCGCGGGCATTGTCTCCAAACTGCGTGGGCTAAAAGTGCTCAGCGGGTTGACGGCCAAAGTCTATGCAGACGCTTACGCCTGGGGTTGCCGACGCGCTCTGTTGCAGACGACGGCCGGCGCGCCCTTTGAGCGGTTCCTGCGCATTGCCGGCTTCAAGACCTATTTTACCCGCACGTGCTACACACAGGCATGACGGCACTGGTCAGGGTTGTCAACGTCGAGAAAATCTACAAAACCGGCGCGGTTGCCTTCCAGGCCTTGCGCGGCGTCTCGCTGGAGCTTGCCGAAGGCGATTTTGTAGCAGTGATGGGGCCATCGGGCAGTGGCAAATCCACATTGTTGCACCTGATGGGGGGCCTGGATCGCCCTTCGACCGGACGGATCGAAGTTCAAGATGTCGTCCTCAGCGAGATGAACGAAACGGCGCTGGCGAAATTCCGCCGCACGCACATCGGTTTTATCTTTCAATTCTTCAACCTGATTGACAACCTGACGATTCAAGCCAACATCGAGTTGCCGGCACTGCTGCAAAGCGGACGGGAACGCAAGGCAGTGCGTCGGCGGGCCAACGCGCTGATGGAGCGCCTGGGCATTCTGGATCAGGCGCGCAAACATCCGTGGGAACTATCGGGCGGACAACAACAACGTGTTGCCATCGCGCGGGCGCTGATCAACCAGCCCACGCTTCTGTTGGCCGATGAACCCACGGGCAATCTGGACAGCAAAAGCGGACAGGAGGTGCTGCACATCCTACGCGAGTGCAACGCGCAGGGACAAACAATTTTGATGGTGACGCACGATGCGTCGGCCGCCGCACAGGCCAGGCGCGTCATCTTCATCCGCGATGGGCGGCTGGTCGAAGAAATGCCGGGCGAGGACGTGCAGCGCATCGCGCAATTCATGATCACCTTGACCGAAACATAGGATTAGAGATTGGGGATTCGCAATTCGCCATTCGTAATTCGCTATTCGTAATTCGCTATTCGTAACTCATCCGTAGCTTATGTTAGCCGTATGGCAGAAGATCAAAGCGGACGTCGCCGGGAGGCCGTTCATCTCGCTCCTGACGCTGATCACGATTGTCTCGGCGACGATGTTGCTGACCCTCGCGCTGGCGACGCTGCTCAACCTCAGCGCGCCCTACGACCGTTCCTTTGCAACGCTGAACGGCGCGCATTTGTGGCTGTATTTTGATCGCGCCAAAGTCACCCGCCGCGACATCGAACGGATCGAGGCGCTGCCGGAAGTGACGGAAAGCACCGGCATCCAATACAGCGTCACCGGACGGGTGAAAATCGGCGATACGCGGGTATGGGTGAGCATCCGCGACACGCCCTTGCAGCCGCCGCGCGTGAACCGCCTGCTGGTGCAAGAGGGGCGTTACCTGCTTCCACGGCAGAACGAGGTGTTGGCAAGCCGCGATCTGGCAGATTTGTACGGCCTGGCGGTCGGCGATAACGTCGGCATCACCCGGCAAGACGGCAAAAAGATCACCTTGCCGGTCATCGGCCTGGCCTACAACCCCACCTGGGACACCTATCGCAACACCCAGCCGCCCTATCTCTACATCAGCGAGAGCCTCTTCCGCGAGCTGTATCCCGATTCGACCGCCTGGGAATGGTCGTTGGGGCTGCGGCTGGCAGACCCCGAAGCCGTGACCGAAACCCTGGCGCGGATCGAAGCGCTGCTCCAACCCGACGCCGTGCGCAGCCATACGGATTGGCGGGATGTCAAACGTTCGGCGAACTTCGGGGCGCGGCTCAACTTCATCCTGTTGGGCGCCTTCAGCCTGTTTGCGATCCTGGCGACGGTGCTGGTCATCGTCAGCAGCATCAGCTCCTTTGTACTGTCGCAATTCCGGCAAGTGGGGATCCTCAAAGCCGTGGGCTTCACGAAGGCGCAAATCCTCTGGCTTTACCTGGGGCAATATCTGGTGCTGGGGCTGGTCGGCTGTCCCATCGGCCTGGCGCTCGGCCTGCTGTTATCGCCCCTGCCCTTGCGGAACGTCGCCTCGGCGCTGAGCACAACCTTCCGTCCGCCGTTCAACCCACTCATTGTCGTCCTGGTGCTGAGCATCGTCCCGACAATCATCGCGGCGGCCACGTGGCGGTCGGCGCGGCGCGCCGCCAAAGCCAACATCGTCAAAGCCATCGCCACCGGCGCCGAGGCCCCGGCCCACAAAGAATTTTGGCTGCCGCGGCTGGCGGCGCGGTTGGGTTTCTCGATTCCCTTTGTGCTGGGATTGAGCGATGTTTTCGCCAGGCCGTTCCGTTCGCTGAGCACCGGCCTGAATCTGCTGATCGGCGTCGTCGGCATTGTCTTCGGGCTGACGCTGAACGAAACGCTCGAAACCTACAAGGCCAATCCATACCTGTTGGGCATCGCCTACGATGCCATCGTCACACGTGGGATAACCCCCGATAGCAAAGTGCGCCACCTGCTGGCGCGCGCGCCCGGGGTGACGGCCTTCTACGGCGAATACCGTGTGGACGTCGAAACGCCCACAGGCGAAACCTTCCAGGTGCGCGCAGTAGATGGGGATGTCACGGCTTTCCCCTTCAGGATTCTCGAAGGACGGGCGATCCGTCCCGGCACCGACGAGGTGATGGCCGGACAGGGTTTGTTGGATTGGTTAGAATTGCGTGTGGGCGATGAGTTGACGGTCATCGTGGATGGCCGCCGGAACTGGCCCGTCACCTGGCGCATCGTCGGTGCCTACACGGAGCCGGTCAATACCGGGCAGATGGCCATAGCGAATTTTTCCACGCTGGCGCGGCTTTTGCCGGGGGAAAGTCCCTCGATCTACTATCTAAAGCTCGCGCCGAACGCCGACACGGCCCTGTTGAAGCGCTACATCGAACCCAAACCGGAATCCGACTTAAATCTGACGTTGGCGGGGCAGGCCATCCCCGGTGTGGTGGTCTACCTGCAACTTGCACTTTTTGCATTATCCGGTATCCTAATAGGTATAGCATTGGTTAGTGTGTTTAACACGTCGTTGTTAGCCGTCCAGGAAAAGCTGCGCGTCATCGGCGTTTTGAAAACCATTGGCTTCACTCCTGCGCAGGTGCTCACGATGGTCAATACCAGTGCCGGATTCCTGGGGTTGCTGGCGGCTCTATCAGGGTTGCCGTTGGGCTGGATGTTCACGAAAAGTGTACTGGCCGCCCTATCAAAAACTTATGGATTCGGTGCGGTGGAGGTCACCCTGAATATGGCCTATGGAGCGGCGCTTCCCTTGCTGATGATTGCCGTCAGCGTGGCGGGGAGCTATCTGCCGGGAAAGCGGGCGGCGCGGATTTCCATCGTTCAAGTTTTGCGCGGGGAGTGAAATGAGCTTCATCAACGCAATCTTCTGGGAGTTTATCCAGAACGCGCCTGTGCTGCTTCTGTTTGTGGCAGCAGTGTGGTTATGGGCCAGAGGCCGGCGCCGCGATGCGATCGTGTGTAGCCTTGTTGGCGGGGTGGTGGGATCGCTGCTCATCCGCTACACCGAACCGCTCATCAGCGGGTACCATGAGCCGTGGTCGGTCACGCTGGTGAACATCGTGACCTTTGGGATTTTGCAGGTGCTCTTTGCCGCCTACCTGGCCACCGAAAGCCGTTGGAGCAACCGGGGCACGGATGCGTTGTTGGGTGGGCTGGCCGGTGTGGGGCTGGCGCTGGCGCAAGGTCTGGCTTCGGGCGGCTCGCCGTGGATTGGTATCGCGCTGCACGGCCTGGCGTTGGGCCTTGTCGGGGTTTTGCTGGTGGGGGCCTTACGGCGGCAGAAAGACAAGCCGCTAAAAATTGCCCTGCTGAACGCCGCCCTGCTGACGTTATTGATGACGTTGCTGATCAGCGCGATTGATTACAGTTATCTCCTGCTTTCGTAATTATGGGAATCGAAATCAAACAGCTCTGGCAGAACTCGAAGACCTACCGCGTGCTGCTAACGGCGGCGGTGGTGTATACGGTGCTGCGTCTGGTGGTGCAGGGGATAGTTTTAGCGATGATGCTGTTCCCCGAAGCCAAAATCTTTGGGGGAGTGCCAACGTGGGTGGATGTGGAGGGGCCGGTCGTGCCGGCCGATTTACAGATTTACCTCAACGCGGCCAAACACTTGCGCGCCAAACAGGACCTTTATTTGAAAGGATCGTTGGCGCGGCTTGAGGATCACTATCCATATGCACCTTCATTTGCACTGGCTTTTGTGCCCTTCCTATGGTTGTCGCCTGTGGGGGTCTCGGTAGTACACACCCTGTTACACATCATTGCTTATGGAATTATGTACGTCATGTGGGGACGGATTTTCAAACGTCTCAATCTTCCCCGCGCGCTCAAAATGCTAGCCTGGGTACTGCCGGTGTGGCTGCTCTTTTCATCATTTTGGACGGATCTGGGTTATCTCAATATCTACATCATCATGGCATTATTCGCCACGCTGTTGATCGAAGCCATTTTGACAGAACGGCTGGGATGGTCACTGCTGTGGCTGTCTATCATCCTCCAGATAAAACCCCACTGGACTTTCGCCGCTGCCGTACCTCTCTTGCTTGGACGACGGCGTTTTTTCTTCAAGTTGTTAGCACTGACGGTGCTTGTTTATATCGCGATCACCGGTATGACGATTCTGGCCGTGGGTCCAACGTATGGGTGGGGACAATACCGCGACTATGTGGCATTTCTTGGACGGCTCAGTCGAGATTTTCCCTGGCGCGGTCCGGAAAAGGCTTTTTTGGGATACAACCATTCCATAAAACAAATCGTCGTTTACTGGTTAGGCGTGTCGCGGGAAATGTTGCAACTGGCAACAGTCGTCAAAATACTGCTCTTGATTCCTCTGGGTGTAACGTGTTTGCGCCATCTCTTACATCCGGCCAATCGGCGAGGCGACGCAATCCCACAACTGGGGCTGGATTTCGCCTTTGCTTTATACCTGGGGGCCTTTATCTGGTTAGATATGGTGTGGGAATTGTGCCTGGGGATGGCTCTTTATCCCTACCTGTTGGGAACGACACAGTCGCCACTGGGAAGAACATGGGTGCATCTAGCATTTCTCCCTTATGCTTTGCTGGATCCATGGCGGGTAGGCAGTTTCGTTGTAGGGGGGCTGGACGTGATTCTGCCCGGTCCTTATGTCGCCACCGATCCGGCCATTTACATTCCCATGATTATGATAACCATTTTAATGCTGTATGCCGTTTTGCTGGTGCGTCTGTGGCGCGCCGCGCCGGCTCAGCGTTTAGCAGGAGTTTGAGGATGGACCTGGAGACCTTTTTGAACCTGCCCACCGAAGAAGTCGCGCGCATCGTGCGGGCGGCCGGGCCAAAGGTGTGCGTGTTCCCGATCAACGGGACAAGACGGTGGTTGATGCTGGAACACCCCGAAGCCGTCGCCGAGAATTTTGTCAAAGCGTATTTAGACATTGCCGGGCGTCGCCATGTGGAAGTTTATCGGCTTTTTTTCGACCACGGCATAGATACTCTGCTAACGCCGGTCTTCGGGCCGGACATTCTGGAACGCGGTGAGGGATACAACGAATTGGTCCGCGATGGCTTGTCCTGGTTTGCGCGAGGGCAGGACTTCCTGGATTTCTACGAGGCTTACGATGTGCGGGTGCGCGTGTACGGCGACTACCGACGCTATTTTGAAGGAACGCCTTACGCCGGGTTCATCCGGGATTTTCAGGCTGTGGAACAACGCACCGCCTCACACAGCCACTATCGGCTCTTCTTCGGTGTATGCGCTCACGATGCAGCAGAAACCGTGGCCGCCATCGGCGCGCAATTTTATCAGGCGCATGGTCGTTTGCCCAACAAACGCGAGATCGTCGAGGCCTACTATGGCGAATACGTCGCGCCGGTGGACTTTTTCATCGGGTTCGACAAATTTACCGTTTTTGATATGCCGCTTGTTTCAACGGGCAACGAAGATTTATATTTTACGGTCGCGCCTTCGCTCTATCTGGATGCGCGTCAATTATGCAGCATCCTTTTTGACCACCTGTATGCTCGCCCCAAAGAAGAGAGCAGCTACCTCGAAATGACCGAAGCAGATTGGGCCGCTATGCGCGATTTTTATCGAGCAAATGCAGAAAACATTCTGGGAATCGGAACAACGTACAAAGGGGTTTGGTATCCCAAGTCTCAAGTTCAATCGTGGCCAACCGGCTGAAGCCGGTTGGTTCGCAAACATTTTAATCCAGAGGAACCAAAGTCACTATGGATTTACAGGCAGAATGGATCAAACTTCTCCAGGAAACCGGGCCGGGGAAAATGATGCCCACGGCCTACGATACGGCATGGATCGCGCGATTGGTGGAGATCGGTGAGCCGATTGGAGAACTGGCTCTAGAATGGTTAAGAGAAAATCAATTGCCGGATGGGTCTTGGGGAGCAGCGCAGCCGCTCTATTATCATGATCGAGTGATTTGCACATTGGCCGCCATCAATGCTCTGGCAAGGCGTGGGCAACGCCGTGACCGCGAACGCCTGGAGCGAGCAGAAGCCGCCTTGGAAGTCTTGACGCCTCATTTGAAGGATGATCCAGCAGGTGCAACCATTGGATTTGAGCTACTTGTCCCCACCCTGTTTCACGAAGCCCAGGCAATAGGGGCAATTCATCACAATAATACAGAAGTGCTAAAGTCCCTAACACCACTCAGATCAGCCAAGTTGGCTTTATTGCCTAATGGTATGATTAATCGGTCTGTAACTATGGCATTTTCTGCCGAAATGGCTGGCAGTGATAACAAAGCCTTATTAAATATAGAGCAGTTGCAAGAGCGGAATGGCTCTATTAGCTACAGCCCTTCAGCAACTGCTTATTTTGCTTTATACGTACATAAACGGGACCCTGGTGCGCTTGCTTATCTACGTTCAGTAGCTACTAATGGTACTGCTCCCAATGTATCTCCCATTGACGTTTTTGAACAAGCCTGGATACTATGGAACCTGAAATTTGCTATCAATGTGTTAGATAAAGAGATACTGAGCCTTTGTCAACCTCATCTTGATCTTCTAGAACAAAGCTGGACACCCGGATTTGGAACAGGTTTCACAAAAGATTACGCCCCCAAAGGTGGGGATGAAACAAGTATTGTTTATGATGTACTGAAATACTATGGTCGTTCTGTTGATGTAGATGGAGTTCTATTCTATGAAAGGCCTTTTTATTTTTGTTGTTTCGCACTAGAGTCAAATCCTTCTGTCAGTGCGAACAGTCATGTCCTGGGCGCACTAAAACGCGCAAGGTTTGAGAAAACCCATCCTTCAGTAAGGAAATTACTACATTTTCTAAGTGAATCCAAGAAAAATAAAGGTTTCTGGTTTGATAAATGGCATGTTTCCCCTTATTATGCAACATCCCATGCTATCCTTGCTTGCTTGGAATATGAACCTCAAATAGCAAATAGTGCTGTTGATTGGATCTTGTCAACTCAAAACAAAGATGGGTCCTGGGGGTATTATGTGCCGACAGCCGAAGAGACCGCTTATTGCTTACAAGCGTTAATAATCTGGCAACAATATAATCAAGAAAATAATCAAGTGCAGACGGGTGTCCTTCATCGCGGCCAAGGTTGGCTGAAAGATCATATAATGCCTCCCTATCCGCCGCTTTGGATTGGCAAATGTTTATATTGCCCTGAATCAGTGGTCAAGTCAGCAATCCTAAGCGCACTTACATTGATGGAGCATTTACCCAAATGATAAACCGATTATTAGAGGTCCCGTCCGCAGATTCAGAAGACATTCGGCGTCGCCGACTGCTAAACATATTACTGTTTGGAACAGGTTCTTTATCATTTATAGGATTACTTGTTGTCCTAGCTTCTTACTCTATGGAATTCATTCCTCTTGAAGATTTCGGTCGGCTTGCTCCAGCTATTTCAGCTGTATTTGCAAGCATATTGATCATCTTTCTCATCAATCGCTACTGGTCTGGATGGATAGCAGGCTTGGCGTTTGTACTATTGTTAACCGGCGCGTTTGCATTTGCAGACGAACCTCGCCAGGTCGTTGAAGGCCGTGCACTCTTCCTCTTTACCATCCCTATCCTGATGTCCAGCGTCATTCTGCGCCCGTGGGCCAGTTTCGCGGCTGCAGGCGTATGTGGCGTTGTCATAAGCATTGTCGCTATGCTCAATCTGCCGGATTATGCTCAAGGTGCCCCGCCTGTCCCCACCATCCTGGGCTTCTTCACCGTCGCCTTCGTCGCCTGGCTCTCCGCACGCAGCCTGGAAGGCGCGCTCGCCGAGGTGCGTGCGTTCAACGTGGAACTGGAAAAGCGCGTGGAACAGCGCACCCGTGAATTGCAAGAGGCTAACGAGCGTCTGACCCTGGCCTATGAGAGACTTCAAGAACTCGATCAGCTTAAGTCGCGCTTCCTTTCCATCGTTTCTCACGAACTGCGCACGCCGCTCAGCGCTATCCAGGGATTCGCCGAAATGATCCAGGCGGGGGTCTTTGGTCCCATCACCGAGAAACAACAATTGGCATTGACACGTATCATCGCCAATGACGAACGCCTGCTCGCCCTCGTCAACGACCTGCTGGATCAAGCACGCATAGAAGCGGGACAACTCTCGCTAACCGTAGAGCCTTTCGCCTTGCAAGACTTGATCAACGATATGGAAGCCACGATGCGCATACTCGTCGAGGCCAAAAATCTGCATCTGGGGGTTTATGTTGCAGATGCCGTCCCCGCCATTCTGTACGGCGATCCCAAAAGATTGCAACAAATTCTTGTCAACCTGGTGAATAATGCTCTAAAATTCACCAAACAAGGCGGCGTGGATGTATATTTCTACCGGCCCGATGAAGCCCATTGGGCCATTGACGTTGTGGATACCGGACCGGGCATTCCCAAAGAGGCCCAGAGCTACATCTTTGAGCCGTTCCGGCAAGTAGATAGCTCTGCAAGCCGCGAGCATAAAGGCTTTGGATTGGGCCTTGCAATTGTTAAACAATTGGTTACACTTATGAATGGAACTGTAACGGTCGTCAGCGAGGTCGGACAAGGCAGCACATTCACGGTGATCCTTCCACTCATCACACCGGAACAAGAAAACAATTAATCGTTCAGCCTGGAGATGGAACGCACGATTCACGGTGATTTTCACATTTCTCAATGATCATTTCAGGCGTCAAAGTGCGTCCCACCTGAACGGCTAAAAATAAAAAGCAAGCAGGGAACAGCGAGGAGCAGGGTATGATGCACAACAAATTTGCTTTAATCATTGAAGATGAAGAAGACCTGGCGACGATTTTTTCTGAAGCCCTCAAAGCCGCCGGTTTTGAAACGGAAATCATTTACGATGGATTCATTGCGGCAAACCGTCTGCGCGAAGTCTGTCCCGCTATTGTCGTCTTGGACCTCAACCTGCCCCATGTGGATGGAAAACAGCTCTTGGAGCAGATTCGCAACGACCCGCGACTCAAAGACACGCGCGTGTTGATTGCCACCGCCGATGCAGGCATGGCCGATATGATCGGCGATGATGCGGACCTGGTTTTGCTCAAACCCATCAGCTTTGTGCAATTGCGCGTTATGGCCGAGCGCATAGGATTTGCCAATCCCTGAACCACACCATGAACACAGGGCCTTATCACTCTTGCTCCGAGGGGAACGCCAGTTCCCCGTTTTAGCTGATAGAGCAACGCGGATCTGGCGATCTGCTCGAAGCAAGGCGGGTTTAGCGATCCGCTCGAAGCAAGGCGGGTCTGGCAATCTGCTCGAAGCAACGCGGGTCTGGCGATCCGCTCGAAGCAAGGCGGGTCTGGCAATCTGCTCAAAGCAACGCGGATCTGGCGATCCGCTCGAAGCAAGGCGGGTTTAGCGATCCGCTCGAAGCAAGGCGGAGCTGGCGATCCGCTCAAAGCAACGCGGGTTTGGCAATCTGCTCGAAGCAAGGCGGGTCTGGCAATCTGCTCGAAGCAAGGCGGATATGACGATCTGCTCGAAACCAAATGAAGTCATTGTAACGAGAATGGTAAAGCCTTGCCCTGAACAGGGGAAAACTTGACAATTCCAGCGTCATAGCGATAATAGTAGCGATTAAGCCGTTTGAAAAAGGCTGTGACGAGGAAAAGTAATCAGGTACAAACTGCCAGGGAAGTGGAATCATAGACTGAGAGTTCCACCCAGTGAGAGCCTGATGAAGTTCGCCTCTGAGCCGACCGCTGAACGGATTGCTCCCAGTAGGCGGCTCCGCATGCCCGGCGTTATCGAGGCTATCCATCGCCAAAGGACATTCCCCGAGGCCGTGGAGAAGAGAGGCCCTGTATCACAGGGCAAGCGAGGTGGTACCACGGGAGTTACGCGCTCTCGTCCTGGCAAGGGACGGGAGCGTTTTGTTTACTTAAGGAGGAGACGATGAATCTATTCGAAGCACTGGAACAAGCCTATCAAACAGCCGGGGCCGCGTTGGAGGCCGCCGGGGATGCGAGTGCGTTGGAAGCCTGGTACGCCGATACGTTGGGGCGCAAAGGAGCGATCACGTTGCAGGTGCGCTCCGTCGGACAACTGCCGGCGGAAGAACGCCCGGCGTTTGGCAAGCGTGTCAACGAGATCAAGCAGGCCCTCGAAGCCGCGTACACTGCGCGCGCCGAGGCCATCAAACAGGCCGAGTTGACCCGCGATCTGGAAGCCAGCGCGATAGATGTGAGTCTGCCGGGCCGCCCGGTACCTCTGGGACACCTGCACCTCACGACCCAAACGCTACGCCAGATCTACAGCATCTTCGAGCGCATGGGGTTCGAGGTTTACGATGCGCCGGATGTGGAGCTAGAAAGTTACAACTTCGATTTTCTCAATATCCCGGAGTATCACCCGGCGCGCGATATGTGGGACACGTTCTGGGTCAAAGGTGGCGCTTCCAATGCCATCACGCGGTTGCTGCTGCGCACACACACGTCGCCGGGGCAAATGCGCGCCATGCGCGAGCGTTATCCCGAACCGATCCGCGTGATCCTGCCGGGGAAGTGCTACCGTTACGAGCAGATCACCGCGCGCAGCGAGCATCAATTCTATCAGGTGGAAGGATTGGCCGTGGGTAAAACGATCACGATGACCGACCTCATCGGCACACTAACGCAGTTTGCGGCGATGTTCTATGGACCGGGGCACAAGATGCGCGTGCGTGGTTCGTACTTCCCCTTCACCGAGCCGAGCATCGAGGTAGATATGGATTGCATCCTCTGCGGTGGGAAAGGATGCCGGGTTTGCAAATATACCGGCTGGTTGGAAATCGCCGGGGCGGGGATGGTGCATCCCGTCGTGCTCAAGAACGGCGGCTACGATCCCGACGAATGGAGCGGTTTCGCCTTCGGCTTCGGCGTTGAGCGGCCGGCCATGTTGAAATACAACGTGAATGATATTCGCTACTTCTACGGCAACGATTTGCGGTTTTTGAGGCAATTTTAGTAAAGAGAAATGGGTAAAGAGAAATGGTAATTTTAAGGAGACGACCATGCGTGTACCCTTATCCTGGTTAAACGATTACGTTACTGTCAAAGACATCCCGATCAACGACTTGCGTTCGCGGTTGGATCTGGCGGGACTGGAGGTCGAGGCGATCGAGGCCATCGGTTACCCGGAGGCTGAACTGCCCTGGGATCCGCAGAAAATCGTCACCGCCGAGGTGCTCGCCGTGCGTCCACACCCCGACGCCGACCGACTGGTGCTGGCCGAGGTGAACTACGGCGGACGCGAGACGGAAATCGTCGTGACGGGGGCGCCGAGCCTGTATGAGCGCAAGGGCGAAAGCGGCCTGCACCTCAAGGTGGCCTTCGCCTGGGAAGGCGCGACGCTTTACGATGGGCACAAGGAGGGCTGGGTACAAGCCAAACTCAAGCCCACCAAAATCCGCGGCGTCCCTTCGCGGGCAATGGTGTGTTCCGAGAAGGAGTTGGGCCTCGCCGAAGAGCAGACGGACATCATCTACCTGCCCGATGATACGCCGGTCGGTGTGCCGCTGGTAGAAGTGCTCGGCGACTATATCCTGGATTTCGAGATCAAGGGGCCATTCGGGCACCTGCAATCGGTCTACGGCATCGCCCGCGAGGTCGCCGCCATCTTCCGCCGTCCGCTCCACCGCGCACCGCTCGGGGCGCTCCAACGGCTGGGGCTGAGCGTCACCGAGCATCCCGACTTCGCTGCCCTGGAAATTGCCGACCCCGATCTGTGCCCGCGCTATACCGCCACGATGATCCGCGACGTGCGCATCGGGCCATCACCGTTGTGGATGCAACTGCGCCTCAAGCGCGCCGGCATGCGCCCCATCAACAATGTCGTGGACATCACCAACTATGTGATGCTGGAATTGGGGCAGCCGCTCCACGCCTTCGACTACGCCAGAATCCGCCCGCGACCGGGTACGGACAAACCCACGATTATTGTGCGCCGCGCCGCCGAGGGTGAGCAGATGGCCACGCTGGACGGCGAGCTGCGCACCTTCGATGGCGAGATGTTGCTCATCACCGATGGCGGCGGCCCGGTCGGCATCGCCGGTGTGATGGGCGGCCTGGATAGTGAAGTGAAAGAGGATACCCGCGATATCCTTCTGGAAGCCGCGAGCTTCAATTTCATCAACATCCGGCGTACCACGCAGACCCTCAAACTCGCCACCGAAGCCGGATCGCGTTTCGGCAAACGGGTGGATTCGGAACTGGCGTTGATTGCAGCGGCGCGCGCTGCCGAGTTGATGGCGCAACTCGCCGGCGCGCGCGTGGATACGGTCGCCGGTGATCTCTACCCCGGCAAACCGGAGCCGCGCGTCATCCACTATAGCCCGGCACTCGCCGACCGCATCCTGGGGCTTGCCATCCCACCGGAGGAGCAACTGCGCATCCTTACCGCCCTCGAATTTCACGTGGAGGTTACGGATAATCTCCCCAAACCCGGGCAACGAGAACAGGAAGACGTGTGGCGCGTGACCGTGCCTTCTTACCGCCTCGACGTTAGCTTGCCGGTAGACCTCGTGGAGGACATCGGGCGTGTCTGGGGGTATGACAGGTTCCCGGTCACACTCATCGAGGAAGAACTGCCGCCCATACGTCGTAATATGGCCCTGGAAGATGAGGAGCGCCTCCGCGATATTTTGACACGGTTGGGGCTGGATGAAGTCATCACATATTCGCTGGTTGATCCCGAAGACGAAGCGCGGCTGCACCCCGATCCTCAGGCGATACCGGAATTGCCGGGGGAGCGCGTGCTACTGCAAAATTATCTCTCGCCGGAACGTTCACAGATGCGCCGCACGCTGTTGCCCGGCGCGTTGCGCACCGCCTGGAGCAATCTGCGTTTCCTGGAACGTCTCGCCATCTTCGAGATCGGGCGCATCTACTACAAAATGCGCGAGCCGAACACCGGAGCCGCCGATACCGGCGTGGACGAACCGCGTCGCCTGTGTATCCTGCTTACCGGCCCACGTCAGGAGCGTTGGTTTGCACCGACCGACCGCGAAATGATGGATTACTTCGATCTCAAAGGCATTGTGGATGCCCTGTTGAGCGCGCTGGCTCTGGATGATAGCGTCCAATGGACGAAGGGCCAACATCCAACATTCCATCCGGGACGTTGTGCTGTCGTGACGGTCGGCGACCGCACTCTGGGGGTCGTCGGGGAATTGCACCCGCTGGTGCGCGAAGCGTTCGACCTGCCGGAGCAACCGGTCGTGTTGCTGGAATGGGACCTGGACGCGCTGTTCACTGCCGCGCGCCGGGCCGATGCCGAGAAGAAGATCGGCACGATCTCCAACTATCCGCCGGTCTATGAGGACCTGGCCCTGATCGTGGAGGAGCACGTGCCGGCGGCTGAAGTCCAACGCGCCATCCTGGAAGCCGGACGCCCCCTGGTCACGCAGGCGCTGCTGTTCGACGTGTACCGGGGCGAACAGGTCGGCCCGGGTCGCAAGAGCCTGGCCTTCGCGCTGACATATCAATCCCCCAGCAAGCCACTGGACGAGCACGATGTCGCCAAACTGCGTGAGCGCGTCATCAAGCTGGTGCAAAAGCAACTCAACGCCACACTGCGTGGCGCATAACGCGGATCGCCAACCCGTGCTACATACAAAACGCCGTCCCGTTTGGGGACGGCGTTTCTACAAACCTCTTCGGGTGACAAATTCCCTGGCACACCTCTGTGCTTAATTTGGTCTACAGATATGCTACGACAAAGTGCGGTAGCGTTCATATAACGGCCAATCGCCGTGCAGGTCGGTGACGACCATGACGACGCCGTCATCCAACGAGACGACGCGGTTCATAATCCGAACAATTCCGCCAACATCCGTGCGACGCCGTCATCGTTGTTCGCAGGCGCGATCCGCCACGCCATTTCCTTGACTTGCGGACGGGCGTTATCCACCGCCACACAATGGCGCAGCACGCGGAAGACGACGAGGTCGTTGAGACTGTCGCCAAAATAGACGATCTCATCCGGCGCAACGCCCAACCGCGCCGCCAGCGTCAGCAGCGCCACATCCTTGCGTGCCTCAGGGTGATTGACCTCGACCCAGGCACGCGGCCCCGGCGCATACACCACATAAGCGCGATCGCCGAAGGTCGTCTCCAGAAAGGGTTGCAACGCCGCTACCCGCACATCCCTATCACACACCGAGACTTGCGCCGGACGCACCGCAAAGAGCGCGTCCACGGAATCAACGGCCTGATAAGGCTGATAGGAGCGCTCTACAATGAGCTTCGCCACCTCATCCATGCCGCCCTCGACGGGCAGATAACGACTGACACCATCCTCTCCGTAGACCAACGGGGTGTATCCCCGCGCGACGATGGCCGCCACCGCCGCGCGCGCCACCGCCGGATCCACAAAAAAGCCCTCGTGGGTCGTGCCGTCTTCGAGCAGAAAGATGCCGTTGAGCGTGATGGCGCGGACGCCGTGCCCGATCTGTTCGACGTAACGGCGCGTAGGCCACGGATTCAGGCCCGTGACCAGGACAACGGGCACGCCACGATCCAGAAGTTGCCGCAGCACGCTCAAGGTCAGCGGCGTCAGTTCACCGCGGTCATTGGCCAGCGTCCCATCAATATCAGTGGATACAAGACGTAAATTCACTGTTTTCCTCTCTACAAAACCTTGCGAAGGTTAGGAAACCTTCGCAAGTTAACCACTCAGACTGACGACTATTCGACTGCCATGACTACCCGGTTATTGATACAGAATATCATCCCATGGATGACGGTAAAGCGGTTGCTTGAGCCGGACCTGGTCAAAGTAATGCCCCATCACGCCGATGCTGCGCCCCAAGACGAAGATGCCGTTGAAGTAACCCAACTCGACAATGTCGTTAACTTCAGCAGGTGTGAAGCCGCAACTGCCCAGCATGTCCACCAGGCAGATACCGATACAGCCATCCACGTTGAGGATCAGGTTGTTGCGCTTGGCCGTGGTGATTTTTTCAACTTCCAGCGCGAAATCCAGCAGCGGCGTTGCAGTGAAGTGGGATTTGGCAAATTCTTTGACGATGGTGACGCGCATATCGGGGTTCTGCACACTCTTGATGCGGTGGCCGATACCGGGGATGAGGATGCCTTTGGCCTTCATGTCGTCCACAAACTGTTGCGGCGTCATCCCCTGATCGAGAGCGCGCTTGAAGGTGCGCGCGGCATCGTCAATCGCGCCGCCGAAGCGTGGGCCGATGGTCAACAGGCCGCTCACCAGCGAGGAGATGAGGTCCTTGCCGGCGCGCGCGGCCACGATGGCATTGTGCGCCGCCGCCACCGCCGGCCCATGATCGGCCACGATCACCAGCGTCAGCTCAATGAAGCGGCGGGCATATTCAGGCAGCTCGCGCTTGAACCACAATAGCCCGATGACGCCGCCGATCCCCATCTCGCGCGCGATGACTTCGGTGATGGGAATTTTGTTGTAGGTCAACTCTTCGCCGCGATCGTCGGAGATGGTGGAGATGAAGTTGGTGGGTTTGCGGATCAAGCCCTGACGCACGGCCACCGCGTAATCCATCGGCATTGGAGGCGGCGTCGGCTCTTCGATGGGCTTGATTTTGCCTTCCGCCAGCAATTTCTCGTAGACCTCGCGGATTTTGTCGCCGAAGGTGTCGAAAGAGTCCGGCACGATCGCACCGGCTTCGCGTAACGCGGCGTTTTTCGCATCGGCGGTTTCCGCCGCGCCGCCGGCCTTCGCGCCGGCGTGCCCAAACTGGACGCTCGTGGGGAAGACTTTGGCGCAGGTGCCCGTCACCCAGATCACCAGCGGCTTGGTGATACGCCCATCTTTGAGCGCGTCCACAATGGCGTACTCCTCATCGCCGCCCAGCTCGCCCAGGCAGACGAGCATCTTGATGTCGGGATTGGCTTCGTAACGCAACAGGTGATCAATCAAGCGCGAACCGGGGTAGGCGTCGCCGCCGATGGCGATACCCTCAAAAATGCCATCGGCATTGCGCGCGACGATGTTAAAAGTCTCGTTGGTGAGGCCGCCGCTCTTGCCCACGTACCCCACGCTGCCGGGGCGGTGAAGTTTGGCTTCGATGATGTTATCGGGCGGGCCACCGGTGTTGCCGATTTTGAACGCGCCCGCCGCCAGTCCGCCCACGGTCGCCGGACCGATGATGACCTTGCCCAGTTGGCGCGCCTTCGCGGCCATGATGCGCGATTGGCGCTCCGGCACACCCTCAGCGATCACGGCGATGGTACGAATGTTCGGCAGCGCCAGCGCCTCCATGGTCGAAGCGAAGGCGGAACGGAAGCTGGCGAAGTTGATCATCACGTCCGCTTCAGGGTGCGCGGCCGCAGCTTCGGCGAGGCTGGTGTAGATGGGGATCATCACCTCACGGCTGCCGAAGAACGGGCGATGGATTCCCAGCTCGCCCGTCGGGTTGACGATGGCCGCCACGGAAGGTGTCGCGCGGCGGCAAAGGTAGTCGAAATCCAACATACGCTGGACGGCGGCCGTCTGCATCCCAAAGACGATGGATGTGGTCGAACGATCAAAGAGCAGATAATCTGGTTTGCTCATGGCTATCTCTCCCCAATAGACTCAACAGGTTGAACGGATCGAACGGAAAAATATCCGCCAGATTCCGTTGAGAAAATCTTTTGTAGCCAACCGGTGACGAATCGCCGGTTCATAGCGGGTTTCCTTGTGGATTTCCTTCCGACAAGGCCATGGTGACGATGCGCGTCATGTGCGTTTCCGGCCCGTAGACCTGGATCGGGACACCGAGTTCCTCGCCCAACTTACGCATCAACGCCAGCCCTTCCTGGTAGTTGGGGCCGCCGCGTCGCACGTAGATGCGCACGTTGTTCTCGCGCAGGCGATCTTTGTACTCACGCAGCGCGTCCACGATGCCGGTGAAGGTCTTGGCAACATCGGTGAAGTTGGCGATGCCGCCGCCGATGAGCAGGAATTTGGGGCGGCCCTGCGGATCAGGGCGGCGCGTCATCAGGTCGAGCAGTGTGCGGGCATACTCACGGGTTTCGTCGGTGGTGGGGTTGCCGGAATACTCGCCGTAGCAGGCCAGTTCATCGGCATAACCCAGGTCAGTGACGGTATCCGCATAGATGACGCTGGCCCCGCCACCGGCGATCATCGGCCAGACGCGGCCTTGCGGATTGAGCACGGTGAGTTTGAGGCTCGAACCGCCCTTCTCGTCGAGGCTGCGGATGTATGCTTCTTCCAGGGAGTAATGCATCCCGAAGGGCGGCGGGAAGGGCAACTCGCCCCATTTGCGCCCGGCCTCGAAGGCTGCCGTGTCGTCCACCTGCCCGACGAAATCGAGGGGAATCACCGTGTTGTGAACCAGAGCAAAGGGGTTGATCTCCAGATACGTGAAGGCCAGGTCAACAAAAAACTTGTAGAGCGCCGTGATGAACGCTACGGCCGCGTCCTTACCCTCGAAATCGGGCAACTGCCCGGCGACATCCACATCCTCGATAGTACCGAGCACCGGCACGCCGATCTGCACCACCGAATCCCAGTTCTCTTCAATGTCAATGCCGCCCTTCAAGGAAAAGTAGATGACATCGCGCTCGCGCTCCGTGCGGAGCGCAACAAACATCTCGTCGCGCTGATCGTGAGGAACAAACGGTTCGATCAAGAAGGTCGTGAGCTTATCCGTGACCTTACCGATGGTCACTTCTTTGCGCATCCGCGCGGCGATCCATGCTTTCGCACCTGCCAGGTCAAGATTCAACCCCAGCAGGCCGTGTTTGCCCCGTTTGCCGAACAGTTGATCAGGCTTGACCACCAACCGGTCGGTCAACAACCAGGGGTGTTCGGCGATGAGGCGATCCCAATCCGTATCGGCCTCCACAAGGGCGATTTTGCCGGGGTAGCTGAAGCCGGGAAGATAATCAGGCAGATAGCGCGCCAGCAGGCGCTTTGCATCATATTCACGTATCGCTCTTCTTGCCATAGTTGACCTCTTTTATCAGCAGATGGGCAACCAGAGGTTGCACGCAGATTAAGCAGATTTCGATTGATTTGAGCAAACAATTCGCTAAATCTGCTTAATCTGCTGAAAGAAAATAACGTGTGTTAACCCAATTTCGCGTCCAGCTTGGCGCGGACAGCGTGGATAAAGCCTTCGGTGGTGAGGTAGTGGTCGGCGGGTGGGTCGCAGAGCAGGGTGAGGTCTTTGGTCATCTCGCCACCCTCGATGGTCTCGATGACGGCGGCTTCCAGCTTCCTGGCGAAGGCCACGACCTCCGGCGTCCCGTCCAGTTCGCCGCGCCGCGCCAGGCCGCCCGTCCAGGCAAAAATGGAAGCCGTGGGGTTCGTGGAAGTCTTCTCGCCCCGCAAATAGGCATAGTAGTGGCGCTGCACCGTCCCGTGTGCCGCCTCGAATTCCATGATGCCGTCCGGGTTCACCAGCACCGAGGTCATCAGAGCCAGGCTGCCGAAGCCGGTCGCCAGCATATCGCTCATCACGTCGCCATCGTAGTTCATGCAGGCCCACAGGAAGCCACCTTCGTGGCGGATGACGCGCGCGACGGCGTCGTCAATCAAGGTGTAGAAATACTCAACGCCCGCGGCCTCCATCTCGGCCTTGTGCGCGTTCACTTCCTGCTGGAAGATGTCGCGGAAGAAGGTGTGGTAGGTTTTAGAGATCGTATCCTTGGTGGAAAACCACAGCGGCATCTTCTGGCTGATGGCAAACTGGATGCATGCACGCGCAAAGCTGCGGATGGACTTTTCGGTGTTGTGGATGCCCTGAATGACGCCCGGCCCCTTGAAATCGTGGATGAGGAGGTGCACCGGTTCGCCACCGTCCGCCGGGGTAAAGACCAACTCCGCCTTACCCGGCCCCGGCACCTTGTACTCCTGGTTGCGGTACACATCGCCGTAGGCGTGACGCCCAATGATAATCGGCTTGCGCCAGGAACGCACCATCGGGTGGATATTCTTGAGAATGATGGGCGCGCGGAAAACCGTGCCGTCGAGGATGCCCCGGATCGTGCCATTGGGGCTAGGCCACGCCTTCTTAAGGCCATATTCGACCACGCGATCCTGATTGGGGGTGATCGTCGCGCACTTCACGGCCACACCGTATTGGAGGGTGGCGTGGGCCGCATCGAACGTCACCTGATCATCCGTTTCGTCGCGGTGTTTGAGTCCAAGATCGAAATAGATGGTCTGCATATCCAGGTACGGCGTCAGTAGCTCATCCTTGATCATCTGCCAGATGATGCGCGTCATCTCGTCGCCGTCCATTTCGACAAGTGGCGTTTTGACGTGTATTTTTTCCATGATGTTCTCTCCTGTTGAAGTATTTTGAATGAATCTACCCAGCTAAACAAATCGTGATTATTATAATCTGGATTTGTTTACGTTACTTGACGTTGAATTCCCCTTAGTTTGACACCATCTGTTCCGCTGTAATCAGCTCCACACCTTGGTCTGCGGCGCGATCCTGCAAGGCGGGAGTAAAACCAGACTTCGCAAAAAGTGCATAGTTGACAGTGCGCCACGGGCCAAGCGCCAACAGCGTGGCCGCTTTACGCTGCAAATCTTCCAACACATTCACGCCGACCGGATTCACGGACCACTTGCATTCGCCAAGCAAAAGCGCGCGGTCCGTATCGCTCACCACAACCACGTCAATCTCACCTTGCTGATCCCACCAACTGCCGATGCGTTCGGGCAAAAACGGCAAAGCGCCTTGCCGTGCCAGGCGCGCCAGATATTCCCGCGCGGCTTCCTCGAACGCATAGCCCACAAACTGTTCGAAGGTGGGGCGGATGCGCTGCGCCAGAATCGCATCGGCCAGGCCAAGATCGAGGCTCCCCTGGTATGGATGCACGTAACGAAACCAGAAGCGCAAGAAAGCATCGGCAATCTGGTACAAGCCCTTCCGGCTTTTTTCCGGGCGAGTTTCGGTCGCCGGGACGATGCGCCGCACCACGCGCAACTGTTGCAGGATGTCCAGATAACGGCTGGTCGTGGCAGCATTGCCCACGCCGGCGGCCTGTGCAATTTCATTCAAACGCGTATGGCCGTGCGCAATCGCGCGCAAAATCGAGAAGTAGTTGCGCGGTTCGCGCAATTCTTGCATCAACAACAACTGCGGTTCATAGTAGAGCGGGCCTTGCACGTCTAGAATTTGCGCGCGCACATTGGACAACACATCCACTTCATCCGAGAACATACGCAGATAGTACGGCATCCCGCCCAAGACAGCCCACGTTTCGATAGCTTGCAACGCTGTATAGGACGGAAAGAAAATCGCCGTGGCCGGCAAATCAAGCGGGTTAAGAAAGAGACTGCCTGTGCGGCGTCCGTAGAGAGGCGCTTGATAAGCCAACACTTCGCGCTCCATCATCCCGATGTACGATCCGCACAGCACCAGAAAGACGCGCGTATGCCGCAGCGTTTCATCCCAGACCTTTTGTAGAATCGAAGGAATGGCCTGATTGCCGGTCATCAAATAGGTGAATTCGTCCAAGATCACAACGGGACGGCCGGGCAAATCGGCCAGCGCGCGAAACGCAGCTTCCCACCCCGGAAAGGTGAATCCTTCCGGAACCGTGGCGTGAGTCATGCCCCATATCGCCTGTGAAAACGCCGCCAACTGGTCACTATCGGAACTGAGCGTCGCAATGAAGAAGATGTGCGGCTTCTCCGCACAAAAAGCGCGCAGCAGCTCCGTCTTGCCCACCCGCCGTCGCCCGTAGAGCACAAACAACTCGGCGCGGTCAGAACTGTACAGATGCTCCAGTTGCGCTAACTCAGTTTCACGATTGATGAACATCTTTCCCTCAAAATAAACAAATCGTGATTATTATAATCTAGATTTGTTTATCAACAAACGCTTAAAGACTCACAGTATTCAACAACCCACCCGCCAGCAGAATCTTCACCTGCCGCTCCGAAAGGTTCGCTTCCACCGGGATTTCCACACCCCGCGTGCGATTTTCCACAGAAATCGGAGCTTTTTCCCCAAGCACGGTCCGAATGTCAGGGATAACCAACTCGTCGCCTGGCTGGATGTTATCGTAGTCCGCCGGATTGACAAACGTGAGCGGTACGATGCCAAAGTTAATGAGGTTGGCGATGTGGATGCGCTCGAAGCTCTTGGCGATGACGGCCTTGACACCCAGGTACATCGGGCACAACGCAGCGTGCTCGCGGCTGGAACCCTGCCCATAGCTCTCCCCGGCGATGATGATGTTGTGGATGCCCGCGTCGCGGTTGGCAATCGCTCGCTCCGCAAACGTCGGGTCTACCGGTGAGAAGACGTAGGTGGCATACTTCGGCACGTTAGAGCGATACTTGAGCAGTTGCCCGGCGGGCATGATGTGATCGGTCGTGATTTTGTCGCCGACTTTGATCGTCGCCTGTCCGTGGAGTGCAACGGGCAGCAGCGTATTCTTGGGCGGAACGCCGATATTTGGGCCGCGCGCAATCTCGACTTCGCCCGTCACATCCGCCGGGAAGATGAACATACTGTCGTCAATGAAAAATCGTTCTGGCATCGTCACCTGTGGATAGGCCAACCCCAAATCGCGCGGATCGGTGAACTTGCCGGTGATCACGGCTGCGGCGGCAGTCTCCGGGCTGACCAGATACACCTGCGCGTCCTTCGTGCCGCTGCGCCCCTCGAAGTTGCGGTTGTTGGTGCGCAGGCTCACCGCGCCACTCTGTGGACTCTGGCTGTTGCCGATGCAGAAGCCGCACGCGCTCTCCATGATCCGCGCGCCGGCGTCGAGTAGATCGGCCAGCGCGCCCTCGCGGGCAAGCATCTGCAACACCTGGCGCGACCCCGGCGCGACGATAAAGCTCACGTCGGGATGCGCGCGATGTCCCTTGAGGATGCGCGCCACCCGTACCATGTCCACGTAGGACGAATTCGTACAGGAGCCGATGGCAACCTGCTGAACCGGCATCCCCGCCACCTGTCGCACCGGAATCACGTTACCGGGGCTGTGCGGTGCGGCGGTCAGCGGCTCAAGGCTGCTCAAATCCAGCTCCACGACCTTATCGTAGGTTGCGTCGGGGTCCGGTAACAGCTCGGCCCATTGTTCCTCACGCCCCTGCGCAGCCAGGAAGCGGCGCGTTTCCGCATCCGAGGGGAAAACCGACGTGGTCACGCCCATCTCCGCGCCCATATTCGTGATCGTCGCGCGTTCCGGCACGCTCAACGTTGCCACGCCCGGCCCGCCGTACTCGAACATCCAGCCGACATTGCCTTTGGTGGAGAAAATTTCCAGCATTTTGAGGATCACGTCTTTGGCACTCACCCAGGGTTGCAACTTGCCTGTCAAATGAATCAGGCAAACTTTCGGGTAGGTGATGTAAAACGGCCCCCCGCCCATGGCGACCGCTACATCCAGCCCTCCCGCGCCGATGGCGATCATTCCGACGCCACCGCCCGTGGGCGTGTGGCTATCCGCACCGAGCAGCGTCTTGCCCGGTCGCCCGAAACGTTCCAGGTGTACCTGGTGGCAGATGCCGTTCCCCGCACGGCTGAAGACGATGCCGTACTTCGCCGCTACAGTTTGCAGGTAACGGTGATCATCGGCATTCTCGAAGCCCACCTGGATCGTATTGTGATCCACGTAGCTGACCGACAACTCCGCCTTGACCGCGTCCAGCCCCATCGCCTCGAACTGCAAATACGTCATCGTGCCCGTGGCGTCCTGCGTCAAGGTCTGATCAATGCGGATGGCGACCTCCTGTCCGGGAATTGGTTCGCCGGAAACGAGGTGGGCATCCAGGATTTTCTGAACGATGTTTTTGCCCATCTGACTCCTCCTCCTAAAGAATAAACCGCGAATCTCGCTAAGCTACACGAATTATAGGTTTTACAATCCGGTGGCCTGCATCTGCGCAAAACGCGCGAGGCGCTGTTGGATTTCGTCCACGATGCGATTGACTTCTTGCCAATCGGTATCGTTGAGATAAGATCGCAGTTCTGCTAACAATGCCGGCATTGCCGGTGTATAGTAGTACATCAGCGTCGCAATGTCATTCTCGTAGACGCCTACTCGCGCAAAATCTCCTTGACGGTAGAGCGAAGGCAGTGCGTACAACTTTAGCAAAAGCAACCCTTCGACTGTAGCGCAAGGTATAACAACATCCGCAAATGGCTGTGGCGTTGTGTAAGTTTGCTGTACCTTCTTGAAAAGCGGATGTTCTGTCAACAGAAAATCAATATGCAAGGTTTCAAACTGCCCGCGCGCGAAGTAGAGGTTTTGCTCTATGATTTGCACTTCCGGCAATGCCTTAAGCGACTGCGGCGCCACAATCAAATCAATGTCTTGCGTGTTCCGTCCCTCGACGTACTGAAGCAGCGCGATCCCACCGACGAGCACGTAATCAATCTGGCGCGCGCGCAACAAAGCAAAAAGCTCAACCACGTGCTCCGGCAACGTCATTGGCGCGCCGTTACGCCAGTTTTTTGGGTCGAATCCACTCGCGTTGTAGACAATCTCGCCGATTTCACGTACCGTTGAAGCCTTCATCTATCCTTCCGCACTCACCACCGCCGTCACCTGCCCCACACCCCACGTTTCGACCTGGCCTTGTGGGCCAAAGGCAAGCGCCGTGCCGTGTGGAATTCCCAGGCCGAGCAAGCCGGGGCCAAGCTGTGCAAGACAACGCAATACCACGGAATCTTCTGTGCGCGTGAAGTGCGGTACGATTACAGCATTGTGCAACAACCCCAACCCCTGGACTTGAAGGAACTGCGGCGCCGGGCCGATCGCCCACTTCCCCAACGCGCTGGCACCGGCCACACTGCCGACAATGGTGAGCGCCTGCAAGGTGGCAAATCCTCGCAGGATGCGCGCCAGCGCTGTCGTCTGGTGTAAATTGCGCACCAGGGGCAGCGGATTCTCACCGCCGAGGTAGAGGATCCCCGCTTCGTCTAGCAGTGAAAGTACGCGGGGATGATCCAGTTCGGCGCGCGTCATCTCCGCCAGGGTAAAGGCTTCACCACCCGGCCCGCCGAGCAGTGTATAGTGTTCGAGGATCGCGTCGGCCTCTTCCCGCGTCCCATCGGAAAGCAGCACGACCATCGGGCGATCCAGATTAGCAAGGCTGAGCAGTTGGGCGTCCACCACGTCGGTTTCACCACACGCCACATTCCCGCCGCCGAGCAATACCAGCCAGCCTTCACCGTCAAGCCATTGTAGAGGTCCTTGTTGTGGCATTGTCCTTACCCCACTCTTAACGCTTTACGCCTTACTCCCTTTTGGCATCAACCGGTGCAGCGACTCCACCACCACCGCCACACCATTGACCAGCGCGCGCTCGTCAATGTCAAAGTGAGCGTTGTGGTGCGGAGGTGACTCGCGATCGGTAAAGCCTGAGCCGACGAAAATAAAGCAGCCGGGGATCTGCTGCAAGAAAAAGGCGGCGTCCTCGCTGCCCATCGTGCGGACGTCGTCCTCGAGTGCGTTCGCACCGAACAAATCGGTGACGACACCCCGCACCAACGACGTCACTCCTGCATCGTTGATCAGCGCCGGTGTGAGGGGGTACAGGCCGAGCGTCGCTTCGGCGCCCATCATCCGCGCCGTCCCCTCGATGATCTCCCGCACACGCCGGAGCACGATTTCGCGCGTCTCCGGGTTGTAGGTACGGATCGTGCCACGCAGTTCGGCAAAATCGGGGATCACGTTGAAGGCGTCACCGCTCAGCAGCGCCCCCACGGTCACGACGGCAGTGTCCAACGCGCTCACGTTGCGGCTGACAATGGTTTGCAACGCGGTAATGGCAAGCGCGGCCGTCACAATCGGATCTACAGTCTGCTCAGGCATCGCGCCATGGCCGCCCTTGCCGGTAATGCGCGCGTTCCATGATTCGGCCCCGGCCATCACCGGGCCGGCGATCGCGCCAAAAGTGCCGATCGGTTTCCTGTTCCACACGTGGACGGCGAGCGCCACGTCCGGGCGGGGATTCTCCAGCACGCCTTCTTTGATCATCAGCTCAGCACCGTTCATCCCTTCCTCGCCGGGCTGGAAGATCAATTTGAGCGTCCCGCGCCAGGTGTTGCGGTGCTGCGCCATCAATGTGGCGACGCCGAGGCCAATCGCCATGTGCGCGTCGTGTCCGCAGGCGTGCATACGGCCCGGATGCTGTGAGACGTAGGGAACGTCGTTCGCCTCCTGGATCGGCAGTGCGTCCATGTCCACGCGGTTCATCACGACCGGGCCGGGGCCGTTTTCCAGCAGGCCCACCACACCGGTCTTCGCTACGCCTTCTTGCACGCGGTAGCCCAGGCCGCGCAAAATGTCGGCGATGATTCCCGCCGAGCGGCGTTCTTCCAGGCCCAACTCAGGGTGCATGTGAAAATCGCGCCGCCAGGCAACGAGTTGCTCGTGAAGTCCGGCGGCTGACGTTAAGGTGTCCATAATTCTTCTCCTATAATCCGTTTCATCCGTTCAATCCGTTGACGAGGAACAAAATTCCTTAACGGATTACGGTACAGTGTACGGGATTTCGTGGAATGGGGCAAGTGCTAATATCCCTATGTTAATGAGAAAATCCTCCCAAAGGGAACACGGTTCGTCTCTGGGAGGATTTGTGGTAATGAAACGATCAAATTCTACGAAAGCGCTTATATTCGGCAACGAGCGTAGAATCATCAAACGATTGCTCAAACTGTCGCAGCCAATAAAGCACATATTTATCGTCCAAATTCGAGCCTTGCCGACGAACAACGCCTTGAGCATCCTCGTGATCGCGCAAGCGCGTTGAAATAAGCTTGTAAATTACCAGGTCCTCCGGGCTACACACCCGAATTGTCACACCCGGCTGCACTTCGAGATCACGCCCTCGCTGAATGGCAAGCACGTCATAAGGCGTATCGGCCAACAAAACATCCAACCGCGTCCCCAAGGTATCTTGCACAAACACCATAGCCTGTTGTCGCAATGCCTGGCGTGGATCAGCGAGCAGCGATGTATAGTCAGACGCGAGCACAGACAGCAAGCGGTCGGCGTCATCGCGTTCCAACAACACTTTCACATCCACATCCCGTGTAAGGCGTGGTTCGCCCCACACGGCGACGGCAACGCCTCCGATGACGATAGAGGGAATGTCGGCATCATTCAGACGCTGCTGAAGCGCTTGCAGGGATCGTAATAGATTCTCCATGCTCTTTCTGCCATTCCGCCAGGCGACGCAATCGTGACTGCAACTGGGCGAGAGCTTCTCTCCGCTCTGGGCCAAACAGCGCCTCGGTTTCCTGCAATTGATGCTCAAACGCGCGCTGCAAGGCGAGCCATTGCCGAATGCTCTCGTGAACGCTCATTTGGCGCAACAAACGTGTTTCGTCTTCTTCGAACGTATCCCAGCCTTCGCGTAATATCCGCAGTTCACGCATAGCTGTTTTATATCCTGAATCCCTTGTTCCGCAAACGCTAGGCGATTCGCTTCACCGCCAACACAAGCGATTCGTCATCCACCGTATCTTCGAGCATCTTGTCACCCGCAGGCGAAGCAACGGCCTCCAGTGCCTCCGCGAGCACTTCACCGGCAATCATCTCGCGCTGCGCGGCGATGGCCTCCGCCAGTTTGCCCTCCGCCTTGTACTGGACGACGATCCGGTCGGTAAGCTGATAATCCGCCTGCTTGCGCAAATCCTGGATACGGCGCACCACCTCGCGGGCCAGCCCTTCTTGCTCCAGTTCCGGCGTCACGACGGTATCCAGCGCCACAACCAGGCCGCCTTCACCGGCGACGCCGTAACCCGCGCGCGCGTGGCTCTGGATTAACACCTCCTCGGGTAACAACGCCGCTTCACTGCCATCGTCCAGTTTCAACGTCAACGGCTGACCGGCATGCAGGTGCGCAACGGCGCGCGCCGCTTCCACTTTCTCCAATGCCTTGCGGATCAAGGGGAAGCGCTGCCCAAACTTCGGGCCAAGCACCCGGTTCAAGGGAAGCAGCTTGTATTCGACCAGCTCGCCCTCTTCGGCAACAAAGGCGATGTTTTTCACGTTCAGTTCGTCGGCCAGCAGATCGAGCAACTGCCCCAGCGCATTGCGTCGGCGCGGATCGGCAGCGATGAGCGCCTGCCGCAGCGGCTGGCGCACTTTGAGGTTGTTGCCCGCGCGCACCGAGTGTCCCAGCGTCGCTGCCTGACGCACGGCGGCCATCGCCTCTGTCAAAACCCGTTCTGTCGCGTCCAGCGGCTCGGCGGTGGGCATCAGACAATGATGGATGCTCTCCGGCGCGGCAGGGTCCACGGCGCGCACCAGGTTCTGGTACATCACCTCCGTCATAAACGGCAGCACCGGGGCAAGCAGCTTGGCAAACGTCACCAGCACGGTGTAAAGCGTCTGGTAGGCGGCCTCTTTGTCGGCGTCGGAAGAGACACTCGCGCCGCGCGCTGCCCAGAAGCGGCGGCGACTGCGGCGAACGTACCAGTTGCTCAAGTCATCCAGGAAAGCCTCGGCGGGCTGGGCGACTTTGAGCGGGATGTAGGTCTCGTAGCCCTCCGTCATCGCGGCGACCGTTTCGCGCAAGCGAGCGATGATCCATTTATCCAGCACGGTAGGTGCCGCCGTTTCCGTCCAGGGGGACCAAAGATTGGGCTGGCCTTCCTCATAACGGCAGGGGTTTTCCAGCAATTCGGCGGACGGTGTCCACTCGTCAATGCGTGCGTAGGTGACGAAGAAGGCGTAGGTGTTCCACAGCGGGATGATGAAGCGACGGCGCGTTTCGTCAGCGCGGTGATAGCCGAACAGCAGGTTTTGGTCAAGCGGCTGGTTCATGAAGAGCCAACGCATCGTGTCCACGCCCATATTTTCGGCGGCTTCATCGAACCAGATGGCGTTCCCCAAAGATTTGTGCATCGGGCGGCCGTCCTCCGCAAATAGCGTCGAGTAGCCGTGGACGATTTTCGTCGGCGGGATCTGCTCAAACACAGTGCTCATTGTGATCAGGCTGTAGAACCAGTTGCGGAACTGGCCGGGGAATGATTCGCTGATCCAGTTAGCCGGCACCCATTGTTTCCAGTACTCACGATTGGTGCGGTACTGCGTGGTGGAATAGGCTACGCTACCCGCATCGAGCCACGGATTGCCCACATCGGCAATGCGCGTCATTGGACTGCCGCACTTGGGACAGGCGATCTTGATGGCGTCAATGTAGGGGCGATGCGGCGTGTGACCCTCAAAGACGTCCCATCCGGCAATGGCACGCGCGCGCAATTCGGCCTCATCGCCGATGACCTCAAAATGCGCACAGGCCGGGTCATCGCACACCCAAATCGGCAGCGCCAGGCCCCAGTAGCGTTTCTTGGAGATCATCCAGTCGCGCATGTTGTGCAACCAATCCATCTCGCGGGCGTAGCCGAATTCGGGGATCCACTGAATCTGATCCACGACATCCATAATCTGATAGCGTAGGCTGCGGGCTTTCTCTTCCGCCGTAACTTCCTCGCGTGGCTTATCGTACAGTTCGCCCATGTTGATAAACCACTCGTCCACCAATCGGAACACCAGCGGGGTGGCGCACCGCCAGCAGACCGGATAGCGGTGCGTATAAGCGTCCACCCGGTAAAGAAGCCCTTTATCCTCCAGGTCGTGGAAAATTTCGTGGGCCACTTCGTGGACATGGCGTCCGGTCAGCCAATCAAACCCTTCAAGGAAAACGCCATCCTCGGTCAAAGGCGCCAGCGCCGGCAACTCGAATTCCTTGCCCAACGCGAAGTCCTCCGCACCACAGCCCGGCGCGATGTGAACGATGCCCGTACCTTCAACCTCACCGACGGCGTCCCAGGGGATGACCCGATGGAACGCGGGGACATTCATAGCCTGCACGGCGGGCAGTTCATCAAAGGGACCGTCGTATTCCCAACCGACCATCTCGGCGCCCTTGAGACGGCCCAGCACCTCATACTTTCCTTTGACGATGGTGGAAAGTGTGCCTTCGGCCAGATAATATGTCCAGCCATCCTGCGCCCGCACCTTCACGTAGGTGAGTTCAGGCCCCACGGCAGCAGCGACGTTGCTGGTGAGCGTCCACGGCGTCGTCGTCCAGACGAGCAACGCCTCTCGCTCACCCCCGGCGCCCTTCCCAGAGAGCGAGGACGGACGCAAGGGGAAGCGAATGACGGGAGCGTCATGCGTCAATTCGGCGTAGCCATCGGTGACGATTTCGTGCTGGCTGATGCCGGTTTCGCAGCGCGGGCACCAGGGCATGACATCGTGGCCTTTATAGAGCCATCCACGCTTCCAAACCTCCTTAAGGAAAGTCCAGATCGTGTAGTTGTTCTCGGTGGCAAAGGTGAAGTAGGAACCGCCGATTTCCGGCATGCCCAGACGCCCCACCAATTGCTCGACGGTATCGGTGACGGGACCCTGGGGACCGTTTAGCGTCACTTCTTGCGCCGGATTTTCGAGCAGCTTATCCGCCAGCCAGCGCAGTGTGTTCGGATCGTTCCAATCCATCCAATAGCCCAGGCGGATGGACTGTTCGGTTTGTCTGGCAGCCTGCCGCAGCACGCGCGCCTTACATTCCAACACAAAGGGCGCGAGACCGTAGGTTTCGATATCGCGCTTGGTTTTGAACCCCTTCTCTTTTTCCACCTCGACTTCTACCCAGAGGCCCTGGCAGTCGAAACCGTTTTGGTAACGCTCCTGGTACCCATGCATGGCCCAGTAGCGCTGCCAGAGATCCTTGTAGGCGCGCCCCCAGCCGTGATGGACGCCCATAGGGTTGTTGGCCGTGATCGGGCCGTCAATGAACGACCAACGCGGGCCGCCCTGGCGCAAAGCATTGAGTTTTTGAAATGCCCGAATTTCGTCCCAGAACTTCAAGACATCGTGTTCCTGTGCGATAAAATCAACCTGCGTTGGTACTGGTTTGAACATGATTTTTTCTCCTCCTCATCTTTCTCTCTCGAAGCTAAAGCATCGAGCTAAAATCGAGCTAAAAGAGCCAAGCCCTTCGGGGCTGAGCAGGCCCTTTCTTAAAATTAGCTCTGCGGCTTCGGCTCTGGACTGGTTGAATCTATATCCGTTTCCAAAAATGGAATAGTTGTTCGCCCTTCGTAATGTTGACGCTGATTCTTGACGTATTTCACTACCATATCCAATTGCTTGCCACCAAATGATACCACACCGTATTCGCCTTGCCAAGAAAAGTGATAATCCGGCTTGATCTCGTGATTGACGAAATGCGAACTGTTCCCCTTCAACCGGCCAATAAACTCCGATAGCGCAATGCTCAGCGGCACAGAAGCGACCACATGCACGTGATCTTCGATGCCGCCCACTGCATGGACCATTGCCCGCAATGCAGTCACTTTGGCGGCGATGACATTGTGCAACGATGCTTCCCACGCCGGATCAACCCCCTAAAGTAACAAATACGCTCCCATCCCCACAGGGACGGGAGCGTATCTCAAGCTCTCGCGGTACCACCCTGGTTGTTCCCAATGGGAACCCCCTCGTTCGACGGCCATCACCGCCGGGCCATGGATAACGGGCGGCAACCCCGGCTCTACTTACTTAGTCTTGTAGTCGTTAGTCAGGTAGTCGTTAGTCGGATAGTCGTTAGTCAGATAGTCGTTAGTCGGATAGTCGTTAGTCAAGGTAGTCGTTAGTCGGATAGTCCTTAGTCATGAGGTCGAATGACTACCTGACTAATGCCTACTTGACTAATGACTACTTGACTAATGACTACTTGACTAATGACTACTTGACTAATGACTACTTGACTAATGACTACTTGACTAATGCCTACTTGACTAATGACTACTTGACTACCCAGACTGTTCGGTGAGCAGCTCCGGAGGGATTTTCCGCGCAAGCTCTTGCACCCGGCTCACACTCCCCCGAATTCGCTGAAGCGGCTTCTTGCGCGTACTCGTCTCCATCAACGCCATTACAAAAAGAATTATGCCATAAGCAGGGGAGTTGTCAAGCCGATCAATCCACAAATCACAAATCTGCGGTATGATTGCGGTTATGACGAACAGATGGCCCGCAATTGTACTGTGCGTCGGCATGTTGTTGATGCTGGCATGCAACGCGCCGACTTTCACACCGTCCCCTGCCCCCACGCCAACAGCAACGCCGTCGCCCACGGCTACCGCCCCGCCGATCAGTCCCCCTACAGCGACGCCATTGCCAGAAGATACGGGATGGCAAAATCTGCGATCGGGGATCGAGGTGCGCAGCCTCAATGTCGCCGTTGGAACCAACGTAGAGCGTGTGACCATCGCCCGCCTGGAACCGGCCGCCGTGACATTCCGCGTGTTGTACGCGCCGGGCACGCCGGCAACGGTGAGCGCGTGGGCGCAACAAACGGGCGCAGCGCTGGTGGTGAACGCGGGGTACTTCACCGAAGCCTACCATGTCACCGGGCTGACGATCAGCAACCACGAGGTCTTCGGGACCTCTTACGGCGATTTCGCCGGTATGTTCGCGGTGACGGATGACGGCGCAGTCAGTGTGCGGTGGCTGCGCACCTGGCCTTATGATCCGACCGAGCCGCTGCGCGAAGCGGTGCAGTGTTTCCCGGTGCTCGTCAAACCCGGCGGGGTGATGGGGTTCCCCGCCGACGCCGATGATGGCCGTCCGGCACGGCGCACGGTCGTGGCGCAGGACCGCGGCGGGCGTATTCTGATGTTGATCGCGCCGCGCGGCTTCTTCGGCCTGCACGACCTGGCGACCTGGCTCACGGAGGCAGACCTGGATGTGGATGTCGCGCTTAACCTGGACGGGGGGACGTCTTCCGGGTTGTGGATTCCTCACGTGGCGATGATTGATTCGCTGACAACGGTGCCGGCGGTCATCGTGGTGCTGCCACGGTGAGCGTTGTCAGTGGGAGAACATCCCCCAACGCCTGCCCGCTTCGCGTGATCGGCAAACGTTCCCCGGAAAAAGCGTACATGCCCACAAGAAGCCGGTATGACCCTGCAGAGAGATCGGCCGGAAGAAGCACGCCGTACCGATCGAGAATGGATTCCTGGGGTTGCCACAATGTCGTGAGGCCGAAACCACCCACCGGTTCAGCGTCGGTCTGGGCAACCAATGTTTCCTCTGCGTTGACCAGGTGGACGAAGACTTTGTACCGTTCTGCCGGCGTGGCTGTTGCCCGCCAGAACAGTGTCAACGGGACAATGTCACCGGGCGCAAAAGAGGTCTCCGGCAAAGCATAGCCTTCAAGGATGATCGTATCGCCCAAACGGACATCCAGTGTCGTTGTTGGTGCGGTGGGCAAAGGCGCCGTCCCGTAGAGCGCCAGGCGCACCGTGCTGATCCACATATCCCCGGCCTTGTAGGCACGCTGCGCCAGGTATGGTTCGATCAGGCGTTGGGGATCGGATTCCACATCCCCCCAAAAGAGGACAAACAGGCGCGTGTGGTGGGTTACAATCCCATCTACCCAGGCAGATGCCTCCGCCGGATCGGGCCGGTAGGGGGCAGGATATACCGGCAAAGGCCCCCGGTAATAGTAGGTGAACACTTCCCATTGATTCGGCGCGCTGAGCAGGATGGCGTCGCCGGGGCGGGCTACGGCAGCAATGCGCGCCGCCAGTCCACGGTAGTCATCGCGGACATAGGCGGGATCGGTGTAGAGATGCTGCAGGGAGTCTATCTGCCCCTTCAGCAACGGCAAGAGGAGCAGAGCGGCAAGGCAATTGCGTATTTTCCCCACCCGTGAGCGGGCACGCGCCAGCGGTAAGGCCAACACAACGGCCAGCGGGACCACCGAAATCATCATAAACTTGAGGTATGCCGGCCGATAAAGGCCCAGGCCGATAAACAGCGTCGGCGGAACGAGCGTCATGCTCAACGCGGCCCACACGGCAAAACGTGAACGCGCGCGTACCGTCAGCGACAGCAAGAGCACGGCGCCGACAAACAGATAAGTTGTCCTCCCGCCAGCCGGCAGGGTAATTCCCACAAGCAGCGCCCGCGCGATCTCCTGGGCGGCCCGCGCCGAGTTCAAATCCGGCGGACGCCAGCCCCGCGCGCCCAACGCAATCGGCGCCCACGGCAGAAAGGCCAATCCGCCTAGCAGATGCGCTATGCTCCACTGCCATAAGAGTTTCCAGTTCCGGGGACGCCGCAAGAGCCAGTCGAGGCCAAAGGCCAGATTCAGCCCCAGCAGGACGAAAATGTAAGTGTACTGGGTGTAGAGGCCCAGGGCGACGCTAAAGACGTAAAACATAAAACGTGATACGTGATGCGTGATGGGCGATTTGCTATTGGCCATTGGCCATTGGCCATTCGCACTTCGCACTTCGCACTTCGTAATTCGTATCCCCGCCCACAATGTTAACGCCGAGGCCAGGCCGAGCATAGCATACATCCGGGCTTCCTGGCTGTAGTAGATGGCGAGAGGATGCACGGCCACCAGCAAGGCTGCGCCGAGCGACGTGCGCCGTCCGCCGGCATAACGACCGATCGCCGCGGCCACGGCGACCATAAGCACGCCACACAACGCCGAGAAGCCGCGCAGCGCGAACTCCGATTCCCCCACCCAGGCCCGCCACACGTGCAACAGCAAGTAATAACCGGGGGGATGAATGTCGCCGGCCGCACCTTCGATGATCAACGATACGGGGCGTTCAACCAGCCGCGCGGTGTTACCTTCGTCGTTCCAAAAGGATTGCACACCCAGGCGATAAAAGCGCAGCCCGGCGGCAAGGAACAAAATCAGAAGCAATGCAGCAAGGTATCTGAGTTTCACCGTTTTGACTCGGGGTGTAGGGCCAGGAATTCCCAAATCTTATCTTCAGGGACGGCGCCATGACGTTGAATCTTGGGAGGGTCCAGCGTGCAATCGAGGATGGTCGAAGGGACGCCAAAGGGCGCGTCTCCCCCGTCCAGAATCAACGCCACCTGTTCCGCAAAGAGGGCCGCGGCTTCCTGTGCCGTCACGGCGGGGGGATCGCCACAACAAATCGCGCCGCTCACGAAGAGGATTCCCCCAATCCCTTCGAGAAGGGGTAACAAAGCCGGAAAATTCGGCACACGCAACGCCACAGGCATGGCACGCCGCACAGCAGGCAGGTAGTCGGGACGCGGCGGCAAAATGAGCGTCAACGGGCCAGGCCAGAAACGGCGCGCCAGACGCCAGGCGGTGCGATTCGCACGGGCCACAATTTCCATATAGGGGATATCGGCCAGTAAGAATGGGGACGCCGGTTCAGAGACGCGCTCGCGCACTTCGTAGAGGTGCACGATGGCTTCGGGGTTATCGGGAAGCACAGCAATACCGTAGATGGTATCGGTGGGAATGATGATAAGTTGTCCTTCTTTGAGCAAGTCCACGGCCCGCGCAATGGCTTGAGGTCTGCGTATAGAGAGAATGGGCGCACTCACGGAAGGTCCCCCTTAAAATGGGGAAGGGGAAAGAGCGGATGGGGAAGGGTGCAAATCCCGGCCATCCGCCGAATCCATCCAATCCGTCTAATCCGTTGACGAAATTCCATCATCAAAGCGGCTCCGCCGATTCATCAAGACGCTCGTGCAGGACAAACCGTTCCAGGATCGCCACCGCGCCATCTTCCGTGACCGACGGTGCGATCCAGTCGGCCACTTGTTTCACCGGCGGGGTGGCATTGCCCATCGCCACGCCAACGCCGGCCCACCGAATCATTGAGATGTCATTCTCCTGATCGCCGGCCGCCAATACAGCTTCGCGCGGGATGCCGTAGTGCTGCGCCAGCCACGCCAACGCGGAACCTTTGTCTACCCCCAGCGGTACGACCTCGATGAACTGCGCATGCGAACGCACGATCTCGGCCACGCCGGCAAAACGGGACTGCAAGAGCGTCGCCATCGCCGGAATGTGCTCCGGTTCGGCAACATACAACACTTTGTCTACGGTATGCGCCGCGAAAACAGTCTCCCACGCCTGACCTACGACAATCTCGGAGCCTAAAAGTCCGTGGTAAAAAGCCAGCGGGTGCAGAAGTTTGTGGATGAAAAGCTGCTCTCCGGCGTAGAGGACGACATGCCATCCCTCTGCCTCGCCCAGTGCGACGGCGTCCCGTGCCACCGTCGTCGGCAACGCGATACGTCGCAACACCGGGCCATCCAGGGCCTGAATCCAGCCGCCTTGATAGCACAACAAGGGCGCGGTCACACCCAACTCACGAGCGAAGCGCACCGTCGCGGAAAACATCCGCCCGGTCGCCAGCGTTATAATGACGCCTTCGGCCTGCGCCTGCGCCACAGCTTGTCGTACCCGCGGACGGATCACCTGATCCGCCCCCATCAACGTCCCATCCAAATCGAATGCGGCTAAACGAATCATAGGAGTTGTTATTGACGTAGCAGGATGAAGATCGCCGCAGCCCACAAACTGCCCAGAACGACCAGCAAACCGCTCCACAGGAAATATGTGGCAATACGCTCACGGTGATATAGCAGCAGTCCCAGTCCGCCGTTGACCACCAGAAAGATGATCCCCAAAAGGGTGAGGTAGAAAATGCGAGAAGACTCCACCACGAGCAATGCCTCGCCGGAAGGAGCAAAGCGCATAGTAATCTGCGCAGGCAGGTAGGGATAGCGCCAGCAAAGCAAGCCCACCAGCAAAACCAACAGCGTCAGGCTGCCGAGCAAGACGGTCAATCCAAAGCGATCTTTCCAGATTGCCCAATCCAAAAATGCCGGATGGGTCGAGGATTCCTCCACTTCCTGAGTCGGCCCCATATCCAACCGCTCACGGAACAGCAGCAGGAATTCTTCCAGGTCTTTGGGTGAAATGGCATAGGCCATGCCGGGGGTGCGCACGATGACTTGTGCGTGCAAGGGCTGGGTCGCAAAGAACAGGATCGGGCCGATGTCGGGAGCTTCTCCCAGGCCCACAAAGTAACCCGGCCAGCGTAGCCCCGGATGGAGTCGCAATCCCTTAAGTTCCGCACCACTGAGCACCGCCCCCACGGCAGCCATGGGGATGGTATAGTGAGTACCGCCCCAGTGGATGATCAAGGCGTTGCGATCCATTTCGTAGGAAGCGTTGATCAGGCCCCACAACTGATACAGGACGCGGATAATCACCACTAAAAGCCCAACTGCGCCAACACTCCTCAAGAACGTCCAGACCGAGATGGGACGGATCAGAGTGAGCACCACCAGCGACACCGTAACCGCAATAAGCACGGCGACAATGGCGAGTCCGACAATCCAGCCCCAGCGCACTTCAGGGTTCCAGATTCGGCGCATCCTACAACTCCTGCCGGGATTCCAGGGCGCGCGTCAACGTCACGGCGTCGGCGTACTCAAGGTCGCCGCCCATCGGCAAGCCCCGTCCCAGCCGTGTGACGCGCACCCCCAGGGGCTTCAAACGCTGTAACAGGTAGGCCGCCGTGTAGTCCCCTTCGCTGGTGGGGTTGGTAGCCAGGATGATTTCCTCCACATCCCCACGGCGGATACGCGCCTCCAGTTCGGCAATGCGCAAATCCTCGGCGAAGATGCCTTCCATCGGTGAAAGCGCCCCGTGGAGCACGTGATAAACGCCGCGATATTGATCCGTGCGTTCCAACGCCAGTACATCCATCGGCTCCTCAACGACGCATACCAGGCGTTGGTTGCGCAATGGACTGGTACAGATCGGGCAAGGGTCATCCTCGGTCACATTAAAGCAGATCGAACAGAAGCGCGTGCGCTCGACCAGCCCTTTGAGGGCCTCGGCCAGACGCAGAGAAAGGTCTGACTTCCCGCGCAAAAGGAAAAAAGCCAGGCGCGAAGCCGTTTTCGGCCCGATGCCCGGCAACTCGGATAACGTCTCGGTCAAGGCAACGACCGAAGGGGGAATCGCCGCAGTGCTCATACTTACAGGCCGGGAATCCCCAAACCGCCGGTGAACGCCGACATGCGCTCCGCCATCATCGCCTGCGCCTTCCGAATTCCGTCGTTCACCGCTGCCAGGATCAAATCTTGCAACATTTCCACGTCGTCGGGATCAACAACCTCCGGCGCGATCTTGATACTCTGTACTTCCAAACCACCGGTGATTTTCAGCTCGATCATGCCACCGCCGGCGGTGACGGTGACGACTTCCTGCTCCGTCTCGGCCTGAATGCGTTCCATCTCTTGCTGCATCTTCTGCACTTGCCGCATCAAATCGTTGGGGTTCATCCCCCCACGCGGCACCATACGACTTCCACCTTTGCCACCTTTCATTTCTTTTCCTCCATGAAAATGTAATTAGGGATTGGGGATCAGGATACTACTGGCTCTAACCGATTTTGACCTCAGCGCCCAGCTCTTCCCTGGCGCGGCGGAGCAGCTCGTCATTCACAAATGCATCCGGCGGCTCCTCTGGCGGAGGCGGAACCGGCATCGGTTCAGCAACCGCCGCGCGCGTCGCCGTCACCGGTGCAGCCGCAGCGCCGGGCTGCCACTCCTTTTCCATCACACAGCGCACCAAAATCCGCTGACCGAGCATCTGCGAAAGGAACGTTTCCACGATCTGACGATTTGCCTCTTTGTCCACATTGCTGCGGTGCAATGTGTGTTGAAAGCCGAGCACGAGAAATCCTTCCCCATCCACATCCATCGGCTGCGCATCCCGCAAAAACGCGCCCAAGTTGACGGGCCGTATCTGGGTTAACACCTCTCGCCAGCGTTCCCTGGCAGTTTTGACGATCGCTGCTGTGGCGCCTGTCGAAGCGGCACCCGCCGCAGATGATGACGTCTTCGCCGGTTGCGACGAACCGGCAGGCGGAACAACCGGGCGCGGCGGCGTGCTGCGCACCGGACGCGGGATCACCGGTTGTGACTCCGAAGCCTGACGCGCCGGCGGTGTCGTCGGCGACTGGGGTGCCGGTTGTGGCTCCGGGATCTGACGCGCCGGCGGTGTCGTCGGCGACTGGGGTGCCGGTTGTGGCTCCGGGATCTGACGCGCCGGCGGTGTCGCCGACGATTGGGGTGCCGGTTGTGATTCCGAAATCGGGCGTGGTGCAGCGGGGTTGAGCGGCGGTGCGGAGGCTATCGGCGTCGTCTCCGGCCCCAACGCGGCCTCAACGAAAGCCAGTTCCAACGGGAGTTGCGGCTGCCACCCGGAACGCCGTTCTGACGCCACTTCGCTGAACAATTGCACGGCCCGCACCAACCGCTCCGGTTGCGCCTGCCGGGCCATATCCTGTAAACGTGGACGCTCTTCGGTGGTGGGATCACTCCAGGTATCGCCGGCGCCCACACGCATCAACAACAGGCCACGGAAGAAATCGGCGGTCTGACGCGCTAACTGACGTGGGTCGGCGCCGCTATCTACGGCTTCGTTGATGACGTGCAAGCCACGGTGCAGATCACCATCGAGCCACGCCTGGAGAAGGGCCTGCACCACCTCGCGCCGCTCCGCGCCGAGCATCAAACGCACGTAGTCCGCCGTCACCGCCCCGCCCGCCGCCATTTGATCGAACAGGCTGATGGCGTCGCGCATGCTGCCTGTGGCGGCGCGCGCGATCAAATCGAGGGCCTCCGGCTCGACGGTAATCCCCTCGGCGTCGGCGATTTTTTGCAATTGTCCCACCAGGGCCGTCAAAGGGATACGGCGGAATTCAAACCGCTGGCAGCGTGAAAGAATCGTCTCCGGGATTTTGTGGACTTCGGTGGTTGCCAACACAAAAATCACATGCTCCGGCGGCTCCTCCAACGTCTTCAGCAGGGCATTGAACGCCGCCGTGGAGAGCATGTGCACTTCATCCACCACATAGACTTTGTAGCGTGCCTGTGTGGGACGGAATCCCACTTTTTCCAGCAGTTCGCGGATGTTGTCCACCCCGGTATTGGAGGCTGCGTCAATCTCGATCAGGTCCATCAAGCGTCCCTCGGTGATGGCCCGGCAAATTTCGCAGCGGTCGCATGGACGTTCGGCCTGCGGAGCGAGACAGTTGACCGCTTTGGCGATCAGGCGAGCAGTCGTCGTCTTGCCCGTGCCACGCGGTCCGGCAAGCAGGTAGGCGTGATGGAGATGCCCGGTCTGCAAAGCGTGGCGCAGTGTGCGCACGATAGGTTCCTGCCCGACGACATCGTCAAAGGTTTGGGGACGCCATTTTCGATATAGAGCTTGTGCCATAAATGCCTCCCAACTGGCAAACAGTCTATCACGGATAGCCAATGAGGCAAGCGAAAAAAAACTGACAGGTCACAGAAGACCTGTCAGTTTTGCAATCACTTTGGAGCATGCAAAACCGGGGGCGGTCCCAAAGCCCCCGGTTGCATCAGAAGGAGGAGAATCTTTTTCGTCTGCGGTCCCCGACTACCACATTTAATTACACTATAACCGATTTATACCTTTTTGCTTGACGCAAACCTGACGCTTTCCTAACGATTTATCAGTTTCTGAAACGATCAGGCTTGCATGGTGCGGGCGCGCAATTGACCGCAACCGGCCTGGATGTCAATTCCGCGACGCAACCGCAGGGTAAAGGGGACGTGCCGACGCTCCAAAATTTCGGTAAACGCCTCGATCCGCTCTGCTGAAGATGGCTGTCCGGCATAACCGGCCGTGGGATTGAGCGGGATAAGATTCACGTGAGCCAGCATGCCGGCCAGCCGTGCCGCCAGAGCTTCAGCCTGCTCCGGCGTATCGTTGACGCCGTCAATCAACACCCACTCGAAGGTGACGCGACGGTTGGTTTTCGTCAGATACTCGCCGATGGCCGCAAAGAGTTCATTCAGCCCGTGAGTGCGGTTGATGGGCATCAGTTCGTTGCGCAGCGCGTCGGTGGCCGCATGCAACGAGACCGCCAGGTTCACTTGCAATCCCTCATCGGCAAAACGACGGATCGCCGGCGCAATTCCGGCCGTGCTGAGCGTGATCCGCCGCTGCCCCATCTGGAAGCCATCCGGGTGAATCAGTGTGCGAATGGCGGCCAGGGTGTGATGATAGTTCAAGAACGGTTCCCCCATCCCCATCAGCACCACGTTGGTCAGCTTTTGCCCCTGCGCGTTGAGTTCGCGGGCCAGATGCAACACCTGCGTCACGATTTCACCAGCGGTGAGGTTGCGGCGTATCCCCATCTGGCCGGTGGCGCAGAATTTGCACCCGACGGCGCAGCCTACCTGCGTCGAAATACACGCGCTGCGCCGTTCGATGTAACGCATCAGCACGACTTCGATGGATTGTCCATCTTGCAGCTCCAGCAAATCCTTGCGCGTCTCGCCGTCGAGGGATTCCTGACGCGCCAGAACACGCGGAACATACAAGGTGGTCTCCCCGGCCAGCCGCTCGCGCAGCGATTTGGGCAATGTCGTCATCTGCGCCACATCCGTGACCAGGTGGCGGTAAAGCCATTCCCATATCTGTTTGGCGCGGTAACGCGGTTCGCCCCACGTCCCCAACAACGCTTCCAGCGCGGGTAAATCCAAATCGTATAAGTTGGGTCTTGCCATCATTCCCTCTCTTGTCAGCAGATTGGGCAGATGAAGCAGATTTTTTCTGCTACAAACACAAAATCTACTCAATCCGTTTAATCTACTGATAGAAAATTAACCTGCCATAGTCCAGGTCTCCACCAACGCCGCCAGGTTGTCGAAGACCACATCCGGGTGGATCGGCGAGGTGGGTAATTCCTCAGGGCGGGTGATGCCGGAGAGCACCAACGCCGTGGGCATGCCCAGACGCAGCCCTCCCAGGATGTCCGTGTCGAGCCGGTCCCCGATGACAAGCGTTTCCTCCGGCGTAGTGCCCATCCGCGCGAGCGCCCGCTCATACAGCAGTGGGGACGGCTTGCCGACCATCACCGGCGTCACATCGGTCGCCGTGACCAACGCCGCGACTTGCGCACCGTTGCCGGGCACCAGACCATCTTCCATTGGGAAGGTGCGATCGGGGTTGGTGGCGATGAACCCTGCGCCGCCCCGGATGAGCAAGGTTGCCGTCGCCAACTTGCGCCAGGTGAGGTCGCGGTCCCAGCCGACAACGACATAATCGGCAGGCGCGCCGTCGGTCAAGGTGAAGCCGTGCAGCAGGAGAGCTTCACGCACGCCCGGCCCACCGATGGCATAGACCGGCGTGCCCGGCGCAGCCTGTGTCGCCAGGTAGTCGGCGGCGGCCGTCGCCGAGTTGAGCACGTGCCCGGTTGTGATAGGCACGCCCATGCGGCTCAGTTTCTCCACATACTGCTCCGGCGTCTTGCTGGCATTGTTGGTCGCCAGGACATAACCGATATGCCGTGATTCAAGCAGGGCGAAGAACTCATGCAGGCCGGGGAGGGGTGTTTCTCCACGCCAGAGGACGCCATCCATATCACAGATCACGCCCTTGACGGCGCCCCAATCCAGCGATGGCGTCTGACGGGCCAACAAGGCTTCATAGGCGGCAGGCGTATCCACGTCGGTCAGCACATCGGGATCGGCGACAGGCATGGTCATGAGAGCGTCGGGATAGGAGGCAAACAGCGCGCGCCCTCCGATGTCGCCGGAAAGGTTCGCCAGTTCGGCGAAAAAGCGCCGCGTGAAAAGCACCGGCATCCCCCGTTGCCCGGCATCTCTCACAGGCACCACGATCCCGGCCCGGTGTTGTTCCCAATACGCCACCAGCGCGCGCAAAAAGCGCGCATCCACCAGAGGTTGATCTACCGGCAAAAAGACCGCCGCATCCACCTCGGGCGTCAACGCCGCCACGCCGAGACTCAGGCTCGTGCTCAGCCCCTGCTGCCAGCGATAGTTCCGCAGCACCTGTACTTCGCGCCCGGCGAGCGCGGGCGTCACCTGCTCGGCCTCCGCCCCCACTACGACGATAATGGGGTTGAGACCGGCCATCCACGCCATATCCGCGACGTGGGCGATGAGCGGACGTCCCTGCCAACGTAGCAATTGTTTGGGGACGCCGAAGCGCGTGGAGCCGCCGGCAGCTAAGATAACTGCCGCAATCGTAGAACCAGACATAGCTATCCTTTTTTCGTCAGCAGATTGAGCAGATTGAGCAGATTTTTTTGTGGACGATAGGGAATCTGCTTCATCCGCTTAATCTGCTAACAGAGATAATAACTTTAAGTGGCAGAAGCCTCTGAATATGCCCAGAACCGCTGAAGGATCTCCTCATCCAGCCGGTCGCGCATATAGGCGAGCGGGACACGCTCCACCGCCGAACGCAGAAAGCCTTGCACAATCAAGCCTTCGGCGTCACGTTCAGGCAAACCGCGCGCCTGGAGGTAAAACAATTGCTGCGGATCAATCCGCGAGGTCGTAGAACCGTGGCTACACCGGACGTCGTTGCAGCGGATTTCCAGGCCGGGGATGGAATGAGCATGGGCGTCGCTCAGAAGCAGGTTGTTGTTCGCCTGATAGCCTTCCATACCGACAGCTTCTGGCTCAGCGCGGATCATCCCATAAAAGACGGTATATGCCTGATCCCGCAACACATTGCGGTAAAGCAAGTTGCTATGCGTGTTCGGCGCACGGTGGTGCTGATAGGTGCTTTGATCTACACGCTGATCGCCCATGGCAAACGTAAAGCCGTGCATCTGCGCCCGCGCGCCGGGAGCATTGAGCGAAGTGGTGAGGAAATCCTTGCTCATCTGCCCACCAAACACACCGTTGACCCACAGGAAATTGGTGTCGCGTGCCAGGTTGGCCTCCTGCACACTCACGGTATAACGCTTTTCCCCCCAATGCTGAAAGCTGGCATAGCGAACCAGGGCGCCTTCCTCGGCGTAGATTTCCACCATTTCAACGTTAAGTTCGGGGCGGCGCTCCTGGGAAACGCGATCCTGAATCACCGAGACACGGCTGCCCTTTTCGGCAATGATGAGCGTGTGGTGCAGGCCACTGCCCGCGTCGGGGTCGTAGGCCACCAGGGTTTGCAGAGGACGGGAAACCTGCACACCCGCCGGGACGTAGACGAATGTGCCGCCGTGCCACATCGCTGCATGCAGGGCAGTGAACTTGTTGAAGTCAGGACGGGTGGTGCGGCCCTGCATCCAATAACGGCGGATCAGGTCGCCGTGCGTGTGCAGCGCCTGGTGTAAATTGGCAAAAACCACGCCACTGCGCACATCCTCCGGGCGCATCATCTGGTAAGAATTCGCGGGATTGCAGTGGACCAGCGTGCCGGAAACCAAATCTTCCGGCGCCATATTCCGATGCCAGCACGGCGGCAGATCATCCAATGCGATCGGCCCCTGCGGCGTCAAGACAACCCGCAACGCATCCAGGGGATAGCTGTGCAAAGGCGTGCGCCGCCACGCTTCCTCCTTTTGGTGAGGGAAGGGCATCTCCTGTGCCAGCGTCCAGGCGTCGCGCCGCGCCTTGCGCATCCATTCAGGTTCGGCGTAGAAATCGGAAAGCGCGTCTACCGCGCGCGGGTCGGCAGCGAAAACAGTTATGGCGCTCATCCGACGGATCCTTCCATCTGCAGATCAATCAAGCGGTTCAACTCGACGGCATACTCCATCGGTAGCTCCTTCACAAACGGCTCCAGGAAGCCGCTGACGATCATCGCCGCCGCTTTCTTCTCCGGCAACCCACGGCTCATCAGGTAGAAAAGCTGGTCTTCGCTGATCTTGCTGACGGTGGCCTCATGCTCAATATGCGCGTCGTCCTCGTTCACATCCATATAGGGATAGGTATCGGTGCGCGATTGGGGATCGAGCAACAGCGCGTCGCAGGTCACTTTGGACTGTGCGCCCACCGCGCCCTTGGCTATCCGCACCAACCCTCGATAGTCAGCGCGTCCATTGCCCTTACTGATGGATTTTGAAGTGATGAGCGAGGACGTATGCGGGGCCAGGTGAATCGCCTTCGCCCCCGCGTCGTAATGCTGGTTATCACCTGCGAAGGCGATCGAAAGCACCTCGCCGTGAGCACGTGGGCCTTTCAGGACGACGGCAGGGTATTTCATTGTGATGCCCGAGCCCATGTTTCCATCCACCCAAGACATCGAACCGTCTTCTTCCACCAGCGCGCGTTGCGTGACCAGGTTGTAGACGTTGGTAGACCAGTTCTGGATGGTCGTGTAACGTGCCCGCGCGCCCTTGCCGACGAAAATTTCGATGACGCCGGTATGCAGGGCTGCGGTGGTGTATTGAGGTGCCGTGCATCCTTCGATGTAATGTACAGAACTTCCCTCTTCCGCAATTATTATTGTTCTCTCGAACTGCCCCAGACTTTGCGCGTTGATACGAAAGTACGCCTGCAAGGGGATTTCCACATCCACACCCGGCGGGACGTAGACGAAACTGCCGCCCGACCAAAAGGCACTGTTCAGCGCGGCGAATTTGTTATCGGCGATGGGAACAACCGTGCTGATGTACTTCCGCACGAGATCGGGGTACTTTTGCACGGCGGTATCCATGTCCACAAAGATAATGCCGTGACGTTCCCATTCCGCTTTGAGCGAGCTGTAGACCGCCTCCGAGTCCATCTGCGTTTCGACGCCGGCAAGGAATTTGCGCTCGGCTTCGGGGATACCCAATTTGTCGAAGGTGTCTTTGATGGCATCGGGAACATCGTCCCAGGTACGCGCTTTTTGCGGCGTGGCGCGCATGAAGTAATAGAATTCCTCAAAATCCAGCGCCCCCAGGTCCACGCCCCACGTGGGCATGGGCATACGGTTGAAGATGTCCAGCGCCTTGAGGCGGAAATCCAGCATCCACTGCGGCTCGTTTTTGAGGGCCGAGATGCTGCGCACCACATCTTCCCCAAGGCCACGCCGCGATTGATGCGCGTAATCAATCTCGGTCGTGAAATCGTATTGCTGTTGATCCTTGAGATCGCGTAGTTCAGTGTGCGGCGTCACCATAGCCTTATTCCTCTCTAACCTCAATGGATCGAACGGATTAAACGGAAAAATATCCGTTAGAATCCGTTAAATCCGTTGACCATCTTTGACCCAATCGTAGCCTTTTTCTTCCAACACATCCACCAGGCTCGCGTCCCCCGATTGGAAGATGCGGCCGGCGTAGAAAATGTGGACGAACTGTGGGTAGATGTAGTTGAGCAACCGCTGGTAATGGGTGATCACAAGTATACCCATGTTGAGGTCTTGTTGCAGGCGATTGATGTTTTCCGAGACGATACGGATAGCGTCAATATCCAGGCCGGAGTCGGTCTCGTCGAGAATGGCGAATTTGGGCTTGAGCAATGCCATTTGCAGGACTTCGGCGCGCTTTTTCTCGCCGCCGGAGAATCCTTCGTTGAGATACCGCTGCAAAAACGCAGGTTCCATCTTGAGCCGGTCCAGGTTCTCGTTTAACTCCTTGCGGAATTCGCGGAGGGGGATGAGGTGCGCGTTGAGCCGTCCGCGCGCGCCGGTCTGCGTTTTATCGCCATAACCGCGCATCGCGCTGGTCGCCGCGTGGAGAAATGAGTGGAGCGTCACGCCGGGCACGGAGACAGGATATTGCATCGCCAAAAAGAGACCCCGCCGGGCGCGCTCATCGGGAGAAAGCGCCAGCAGGCTCTCGCCATTGATGAGCACGTCTCCCTGCGTGACCTGGTAATGGGGATGCCCCATCAACGTGTAGGCCAGGGTGCTTTTGCCGGAGCCGTTCGGCCCCATCAGCGCGTGTGTCTCACCCTGCCTCACCACCAGGTTCACGCCTTTGAGAATCTCTTTGCCTTCTACATTGACGTGCAAATCACGTATTTCCAGCGTCACAGGCTCCATAACATAGTCCTCCATCCATCATCTCAACGGATTGAACAGATAAAACGGAAGGGAATCCGTTTGAGTCCGTTAAATCCGTTGACAGTATAGGCTAAACGGGGATTTTGTCAAGGTTTTTTCTTACAAATTAAGGCATCCTATAAAAAACGGCCGGCACCTTGACGATGCCGGCCGTCTGGAAATGTTCAAGTACAGGCTAACGGCCCAACGCGCTGCCCAATGCGCCGATGCCGGCCATTCCCACGCCGAAAACCATCCCAACGACCAGGCTGATGACGAAAGCCACTACCCAGCCGATGGCCACCGTGGCGATGGTCTTGCCGGTATCCAGGTCCAGCCCCTCTTTGATCGCCAGGTAACCGGTGTACAATGACAACAGCCAGGCTACCAGAGAAATGATCGAGCCGAGGCAGGGAATAAACGAGAGCACGTTCAGGAGGAGCGGTGCCTGCGCAAAACCGATGACGCGCAACATCTCACCGAGGGTGGCTTCCCCGTGGAAGAGCGTCGTGCCCACAAAATAGGTGACGGCAGACCATGCGACCCAGCCGATGAAGCTCGAGACCAGCGCGCCCAAAAACGCACCGATAAAACTCGAACTTTCGCCGGTGATCAATGTGGCAGATAGTCTCCCTCTGGGGAGTTGACGCTTTTTCCCACTACAGAGAGCACTGAGAAATTTAAGAAATCTCTGCGAACTCTGTGTTCTCTGTGGTTAAAAATAAGTCAGCAACACTCAACGGGGAGACTGTCGAGCCTGGGATAGGTTGAAAATCATATTGACTTTTACCCGCAGATAAAATACTATTGGAGTAAGCAAAACCAACAAAATCCGTTCATCAAATTCTATCAGAAAATAACATGCCGCATAACGACTGAAAAATATATCAACGGATTTTTAATCAATCCGTTTCATCCGTTAAATCCGTTGACATTTAAGGAGGTGCAGCTATGGCCGTGATCACAATTTCCAGAAAGTTAGGCAGCCGGGGTGACGAAATCGCCGAGCAAGCGGCACGGGCGCTGGGGTATCATTATGTGGACAAAGAGTTCATCGGGGACATTCTGAGTCAATACGGCCTCATCGAATTCGGCGCAAAATATGACAGCCTCCCCAGTTTTTGGGAGCGCTTCGATGCTCAAAAGGAAGAACGCCGCGAAATTATGGTGGATATGCTGAACCGCGTTATGCGCGCTGTTGCCCATCACGGGAATGTGGTGATCCTGGGTCGAAGCGGCTTTTCCCTGTTCCAGGATTACGCTGATGTGTTGAACGTGCGCATCCAGGCGCCGCTGACCTTCAGAATCGAACAGGTTATGAAGAAAGAGAAGCTGACGCGCGAGGCAGCAGCAGCGATGGTGAAGCAAAACGACGAAGTGCGGGCAAACTTCATCAAATCGTTCTACAATATCCAATGGGATACCCCCAATGTCTTCGATCTGCTGATTGATACGAGCAAAATATCCCCCGATATGGCAGTCAAATGGCTGGTCGAAGCCACCCAAGAACTGGAGAAAAGAGAGAAAGAAGGGGAATTGACAACGGCGTCAATCGAGGTTGATCCCATCCTGGCAGCCGCCATTACAAAGGCGTTGAAGTGCGATAGATTACACCGCTAACCAGGCTTTGGCACCGACAAATGCCGATTTTTTGTATGCCCAATGAAAACCCGGTGGAGCGCTTACGCTGCCGGGCAATACACCCATTTCCAACGCCTCGATGTCACGATAGATCGTGCGCTCGGTCACTTCCAGTTCCGCTGGCTAAAAGCTACCCCAAAAACGGTGATACAAACAGCACCACCGTCACCAGCGAAATCAAGCCGGTCAGTGTCCACGCCAAAATGTTCTGCCAGCGGCGGTTGACCCAGTCACCCATCACGCGACGGTTGTTCACCAGTTTGAGCACCAGCACCAGCAACACCGGCAGCAGGATGGCGTTGAGCGACTGCGACAGCCACATGATGGGGAACAGGGGAATGCCCGGAATCAGCACCACGATCACGCTCAGCACGATGATGCCAATGTATAGCCCGTAAAAGAACGGCGCCTCTTGCGAACGCCGGTCCAGCCCCCGCTCCCAGCCAAAGGCTTCGCAAACCGCATACGCCGTCGAAAGCGGCAATACCGAAGCCGCCAGCAGCGACGCCCCCAACAATCCGGTCGTGAACAGGTAACGCGCGCTTTCTCCGGCCAGCGGCGCAAGCGCCATGGCCGCCTGTTCCGCCGTTTCAACGCTAATGCCGTGCACAAACAACGTTGCCGCCGTGCAGATGACGATGAACGCCGAGACGATGTTCCCCCACGCCGCACCGAACATCACGTCCATGCGGGTGAGATGATAACGTTCCATGTCCACGCCTTTATCGGCCACCGACGCCTGCATATAGACGACCCCCCAGGGCGTGATAGTGGTACCGATCGTCGCCAGCACCGCGAGGATATAGCCTGTATCACTGCTGAAGGAGGGCGTGACCGCCTGCCGCAGCACCTCGCCCCACGGCGGGCGCACCGCAAAGGCCGTGATGACGTAGCTTAACGCCGCCAGACACAGCACCAGCAGCACTTTTTCCACCCGTTCATACGAGCCGCGCAGCACAAGAAATCCCACCAGCAGCGCCGCCAGCGGTACGGTGATGTAGCGGCTGATACCGAGCAGTTCTGTCCCCGCCGCAACGCCCGCGAATTGCGCGATGGTTGTCCCCAGGTTGCCCAGCAGCAGACAGAACATCGCAAAGGTGGTCACGCGCACGCCGAAGCGTTCACGGATGAGATCGGCGGTGCCCTTGCCGGTTACGGCACCCATCCGCGCCGCCATTTCTTGCACAATCAATTCCCCCACCGTAATCACCACAATCAACCACAAAAAACGGTAGCCATACGTCGAACCGGCCATAGAGTAGGTGGCGATCCCCGGCGCATCGTTGTCGGCGCTGGCGGTGATCAGCCCCGGTCCAAAAATCGAGATGTAAAAGAAAATGCGCTTCAGCCATCCGGGCATTCGTTGTATCCGCTTCATCGTATCCTCCCCAAGAATCGGCAATCTAAAATTGCAAATCCAGAATCAGAAGAACCGCGGTAGACGCTTCTTCCAGGCCGTAGGCAACACCGTATCCACAGCGTCATCCACCGTCACAATGCCCAGCAACACGCCGGTCTCCGGCTCCACTACAGGGACGGCCAACAAATCATATTTCGCCACGATGTACGCCACTTCTTCCTGGGGCGTGTAGGGGGTCACGGTTACAGGATCGCTATCAATCCAGGGGGTCAAATCGGCGTCAGGCGGGGCCATCACCAGGTCGCGCAGGCTGATGACGCCGCGCAGGCGATGGTCTTCGTCCACCAGGTAGATGTAGTACATCGCCTCGTCATCTTGGGCATCTTCCGAGCGGCGCAGGTATTCCAGCAGTTCGCTGGCGCGCAGGCCGATGGGAGCATGCGCAAATTCCGTCGTCATGATGCCACCGGCGGAATCTTCGGGGTAGGCCAACAGGGAGCGTACTTCGGCGGCATCTTCGTCCTCCATCAAGGCAAGCAACTGCTCGCTGGTCTGTTCGGGGAGGTCGGCCAGCAGGTCGGCGGCTTCGTCGGGGTCCATCTCTTCGAGGACGTCGGCTGCCCGCTCCGGTTCCATGTGTGAGAGGACGGCTACCTGCACTTCGGAGGGGCTTTCTTCCAGGGCGTCGGCCAACGTTTCGTTGCTGAGCGTTTCCATCAACGCCGTGCCGGTGCGGTGATCCAAATCGTTGAGAATGGCGGCCAGGTCCGCCGGGGGAAGCTGCACGATACGGTCATGCGAAACCCGCAAGCGAAGCGGGTCTTCCTGGTGCAGAGGCGCCACATCCTCCCAGGGGATGACACCGGTTTGCCACGAGCGTCCCAACAAGCGGTAGATTGCCTGTCCCAACCGCTCTATACCCAGGCGACGCAACAATCCACGTCCACCGACATCTACACCGGTGAGACAATATTGATCGCCGACCCGCGCCAGTTGCAGATCGTTGACGCGCACAACGCGGCGGCCTTCGGTATCCACAATTTGGCGGTCGAGCACACGGTCTATGAGCCGCAATTCGTCGCCGGTGGGGGTGTACGGAGGACATTTTTCTTGAGGGACGTTCAGGGTGATACTGGGGTAAAGGCTGCTGATACACGAAGCAGGGATATAACGTTCCCCGCTCCCGGAACCGTTTTCACGCAGCAGCAGGGCCTTGACAGGCGGAAAGGGCTGATCCACAGCACCGACAAGCACATCGGCGCACCGGCCTATGGGCTGTCCCCAGGCATCCCACACTTGCCGGTTTTGCACTTGACTGACATACAACATGCCACACCTCCTCGACGCAAGATATGTGAAGCCGGCCTTGCCGAGACACACAACAGGGCCGCAGCACGCGCTGCGGCCCTGTGAAAGCTTCGAGGAGGTCAGGGACTACAAGCGTGCTGCGTCAGGTCTGTCGCATTCTACTCGACGGGTCAGCATCGTCTGTGTTGACAGACGTTTCTGATCCATATGTATTGGATATTTCAGTTGTTGTGTTCATACCCCTTAAAAAATCAGGCCAGAAAACGGGCCAAACATCATCTAAAGTCGAATTTATTATACCACCAAATCACAATTCAGGGAATCAAATTCTTAACCGTCTCATAACCCACGCAGCAAGCCCGCCAGCGCACCGCCCAACACCAGCCACACCGTATCCATGCGGAAGCGTAACAACAGGAACAACCCGACCACCAACAGGACGATGGCCCAGCCATCCACCAGGACAAGCGATGCCAGCTTTAGTGCCACCGCCAGGATCAACGCGACGGCGGCTGCATTGACCCCACGCAGAAATGCCTGCGCCACCTTCGAATAGCGCAGACGCGGAATCCACGGGCCGACCAACGCTACGATGATGAATGAGGGCGTGAAAATGCCGAGCGTCGCCGCCACTGCGCCGGGCCATCCGGCCACCAGGTAGCCGATGAACGTCACAGACGATGTGACCGGGCCGGGCGTCATCTGCCCTACGGCAATCGCATCCACCAATTGCTGCTGCGTCAGCCAGCCGTAATGCTCAACGACAGCACGTTGGATGAACGCGAACAGCACCATCCCGCTGCCGAAGAGCAACGCGCCCACCTTGAAGAAGAACAGCCACAACTGCACTATGCGATCTGCCAGCGGCACAGCCGAGGTCAGCGTTTTGAGTGGGGGCAGCCCGATCGGCAACAATCCCGCCACCGGCAGAGCACGCCACGGCGCAGCGAGGAGTACGCTCACTACGCCGCCGGCCAACAGCACCCACACCTCATCCAGACCGAGCAACCCCGCAGCCAGACACGCCAGCGCCAAAATCACCGCCGTCTTATCTTTCAGCGCTGCACGTCCCAGGCGATAGGTCGCCGCCAGAATGATCGCCAACACGATCGGGTTGATGCCGTAGAACAAGGCCGTGGTTTGCGGCAAAACTCCCATCCGCTCGTAGCCCCAGGCCAGGCCCAGGCTGATGAGCACGGCGGGCAGCAGAAATCCGCCCGCTCCGGCAAACAAGCCCGGCCACCCCGCATGGATAAAGCCGATGTGCCCGGCCATCTCTACAGCATTGGGGCCGGGGACGAGGTTGGTGGCTGCCAGCAAATCCAGAAAATGTTCGCGCGTCAACCAGCCGCGTTTATGGACGGTTTCCTGCTCCATCAACGCAATGTGCGCCGCCGGCCCGCCAAAGCTGACTGTGCCGATTTTCAAAAACAGCACTGCCACTTCGCGCCAACGCTTCGCCCCTTCCATACCCTCTTAACCCTCTTACTCCATCATTCCTACACGACTACGATCAACACGGCAAGTATGACGGCAAAACACAACGCCACGCCGTCCGCACGGCGGAAATGCAACACCATCATCGAGGTACGCCCCTTGCCCCCCCGGTAACCGCGCGCTTCCATCGCCAGCGCCAGGTTTTCTGCCCGCTGCAAACCGGTGAGGAACAACGGGATCAGCAATGGAAAAGCCTGTCGCGCACGTCGCAACACGCCGCCGCGCCCGGTTCCCCATTCGGCGCCGCGTGAGGCCTGGGATTTGGCAATCCGCTCGGCTTCCAACGCTAACAGCGGCAAGAAGCGCAACGTCACCTGCACCATCAGCACAAAAGCATGGGTCGGCAAGCCGATTTTGGTGAACGGGGCAAGCAGCGCATCCAGCCCGTGCACGATCTCTGTCGTGGAAATGCAAAACGAAATCAGACCGAGGGTGAGGATCAACGCGGCAAAACGCGCCAGGAGCAACGCGCCGTTTAAGAGACTTGCGGGCGAGATCGCCAGTGGCCCCCAGTTCACCAGTAGAGGCACCCCATCGCGGGGGCCGAAGAACACCTGCAACAGCGCCAGGAACGCGAGAAAGGGGAGCGGCGCGGCCAGGCCCTTCAGCGCGTAACCAAGGGGGACGCGGGCAATCTTCAGTAGCGTGATCAGCGTTATGAGCGCGATCAGCACCCCGCCCCAGTGCGGCGCCACCGTGACGGCCATCAGCAACACCAATCCCGCCAACAGCCGCGCGCGCGGGTCCAGCCGGTGGATGGGGGAGCCGGTGGGCAAGTACTGGCCGATGTTCACAAAGCGTAAGAACTCGAAATCGTGCATGAGAATCAGCGAATGGCAAATGGCAAATGGCAAATGGCGAAAATCCGTTCAATCTGTTGACGAAAGAGTTCGAGACAACGCCTCAATGAGTGCAGTGGGCGAGACCAAGCCAGGGGGGAGCGTCCACCCGCGCGCACGCAACCCCTCAACAACTTCGGTGATGACCGGCACACTCAGCCCTAACGCGCGCAAGCGCTCACCTTGCGCGAAAACGGCGACAACGCTGTCGTCGAGGATGGAACGGCCGGCGGCAAGCACCGTCGCCCTTTCGGTCAGTACGGCCACATCTTCCATCTGATGCGAAGAAAGTACGAGCGTCATGCCGGTTTTCTTTAACTTTTGCAGGTGCGCCAGCAGCTCGCGGTGCGAGGCCGGGTCAAGGCCAGCGGTCGGTTCGTCGAGTAACAACACGGAGGGACGCAGGGCGAGAATGGAAGCCAGTGCCACTTTGCGTTTTTCCCCGCCGCTGAGCGCGAAGGTGAAGCGATCCTTGAAGGCATTGAAGCCCATCCCCACCAGTTCCATCGCCCAACGCACCCGTTCCCGCAGGGAGTCGCCGAGCAAACCTTGCAAGCGCGGTCCATAGGCAATTTCATCGCCCACATATTGCTCGAAAATCTGCACCTCCGGCAGTTGAAAGACCAGACCGACCATCCGCCGCACGGCGCGCACGTCTACCTGCGGATCGGTCAGCATGAAATCGCCGACGCGCACCGTCCCCTCCTGCGGACGCAATAAGCCGTTGAGGTGCTGAAGCAGCGTGGATTTGCCGGAGCCGGTCGCACCGAGCAAGCCATGCGCTCCCCCGGCCTTGATATCCAGCGTGACGCCGTCCAACGCACGCTGTGCCAGTGGTGTGCCCGCCAGGTAAGTGTGCCCCAGGTCGCGCACTTCGATCACCGGCGCGCTCGCAGCGGGCGATAATTCGACGGGCGCGGCAGGCAGTTCAACGGGGCGATGGGGGAGGGTGTCCAACGCTTCCACAAGCGCCGGGATGGTCAGCAAGCCGGGGGGAAGCGCCGGGAAATGGCGTCGCAGGGTATGCGCCAGTCCCGCCGCCGGGGGCAAGTCCAATCCTAAAGTGCGCAAGGTATCCACGTCGGCAAACACGGTCTCCGGCGAACCATCGAGCGCCACGCGCCCGCGTTCCAACACCACGACCCGTTGTGCATCGAGGGCCTCTTCCATGAAGTGGGTGATGGTGATAATCGTGAGACCGGCGTTGTGCAAAGCCGTCATCATCTCACGAACGGTGCGTCGCCCGGCGGGATCGAGCATGGCCGTGGCCTCGTCGAAGACGATACAGCGCGGGCGCATCGCCAACACGCCGGCCAGTGCCACCCGCTGCTGCTGTCCCGCCGAAAGCAGATGAGGGGGACGAAAACGCACTTCCTGCAATCCCACCATTTCCAGGGCTTCATCCACCCGCGCGCGGATTTCGGCCGGCGGAAGGCCCATATTCTCGGCGCCAAACGCCACATCTTCTTCGACCAGCGATGCCACGATCTGATCTTCCGGGTGCTGGAAAACCATGCCGACCGTGCGGTGAATCGCCGGATGATGGGCAGGGTCGCGCGTCTCCATCCCCGCGACGGTCACACGCCCGCTGTCCGGGATGAGCAGCGCGTTGAGGTGCCGCGCCAGCGTGGATTTGCCGGAGCCGTTCGCCCCGACGATGGCAACGTATTCGCCTTCCTCGATCCGCAGCGAAATCTCCCGCAGCGCCGCAATACGTCCGCCGTTGGGAAGCGGATAAGCATAGGTGACGTTGGTGAATTCGATCAAGGAAGTTTGCAGGGGATAAATAAAACCAGTGGGAAATGCGTAAAGACTATCTCGCATTGCGTCGTGTTAAACAGGCGGGACAGGTACATCTATCATTATACGTCTGCCGATGAGCAAGGCCATGCATTACGCCGCCATCCTGATAAAAGCGTCCCTCAATGCAATTGAAATAAGTCAGATCGTTGGCATTATAACGACGAAAAACAGCATAAGCAATGTGATCGGCGAGTATTGTCGCGGCGTGGAATTCAACCTGCGTTGGGGTCTGAGGATCAATTTCGCAAGCAATTTCGTCCAGCTTATGTGAAAGCCAACGAACGCTTGTTTCAGGGACACAAACACCACCTAGCACGAAATATTGTTCGTCGCGGTTAAGTACAGAGCCTGAATCATCGAGGTAAAGTAAATGCATGGTCAAGTCCTTACAAAAAAAGTGCCCCTCGTTAAGGGGCAAAAATCAGAAACAAAGCCGAATTGAGTTTACCTCAAATGGACCGCCTAAATGCAGCCCTTTCGACCTTACCTGCCGAGTGAGATGACTCTCAACAGATTACCCAGATGTAACCCTCTCGACTGTATATATTATAACTCACTTTAAGCGTTTTTGTCAAGCGACTTTATTATCCTTCAGGTTCAGTTATAATGCACCTATGGATAATTCATCTAGCTTATAAAGAAAGAGGTGTCTTATGTCAAAAGATAACATTCGCAAAATCACTATCACCGGTGTATTGGGGGCGATTGCTGCCCTGCTCGGCTGGACGCACTGGGGTTTCATCCCTTGGTTTGCCGGCGCGTCACTGACGATTATGCACGTTCCTGTCATCATCGGCGCCGTGCTGGAAGGCCCAATTGTGGGCGTCGCCATCGGCCTGATCTTCGGCGCGTTCAGCATGCTGCAAGCCGCGATCGCGCCGTCTGGCCCTACGGACGTGTTGTTCACCAATCCGTTGATTGCCGTACTGCCGCGCCTGTTCATCGGGCCGGTGGCCTGGCTGGTGTGGCGCGCTTTGGAGCGCAAACCCGTGCCCGGTTTGATCGCGTCCGGCATAGCCGGCAGTCTCACCAACACCGTGCTCGTGCTGGGGATGATCGGGCTGCTCGGCAAGGCGCCCTGGGGTGTCCTGCTGCCGATCGTCATCGCCAATGGGCTGCCGGAAGCCGCCGCCTCGGCCATCATCACCCTCGCCGTCGTCACCGCATGGAAACAAATCGCCATCGGCAAACAGCAAGGATCCAAACTCTAATGTCAACGGATTTAACGGATGAAACGGATTAAGAAGAAAAAAAATCCGTTAAAATCCGTTTAATCCGTTGACACTTTCAAGGAGTCACTATGGAAGACAAAACACTCCAGACATTATTGGATGCTGCCGCGCCGCTGATCGAGCTGGCGGTCGCCGAAGACATCGGGCCGGGGGATGCGACGAGCATGGCGACGTTGGATCCCCGCGTGCCGCTGCACGGGCGCATCACGGCAAAGGAGCGCGGCGTGATCGCCGGATTGCCGGTCGCGGAGGCCGTCTTCCGCCGCGTGGACCCCGCCATCACCTTCACCGCGCGCGTCGCCGACGGGCAGGAGGTGGTGCCCGGCGAGGTCGTCGCCGACGTCGTCGGGCCGGGGCCGTCGCTGCTGGCGGCGGAACGGGTTGCGCTGAATTTCCTGCAGCGCATGTCGGGCATTGCGACGCTGACGCGCAGTTTTGTCGCTGCCGTCTCGATGACCAATGCGACGATCCTCGACACGCGCAAGACGCTGCCCGGCTACCGCATGCTCGACAAGTATGCCGTGCGCATGGGCGGTGGGATGAATCACCGCATGTCGCTCTTCGATATGCTGATGGTGAAGGATAACCATATTGACGGCGCAGGCAGCCTCACGCTTGCCGTCGAACGCGCGCGCGCCCAATACCCCGACTTGCCCATCGAAGTCGAAGTCCGCAACCTGGATGAATTGCGCCAGGCGCTCGCCATTGAGCCGCCGCTCGACCGCATCTTGCTGGACAACATGGACCTCGATACAATGCGCGAAGCCGTCGCCATCGCTGCGGGACGTGTGCCGTTGGAAGCCTCCGGCAATGTCACCCGCGCGCGCCTGAAGGACATCGCGGAAACCGGCGTGGATTTCATCTCCGCCGGCGCACTCACCCACTCGGTCAAAGCGTTCGATCTGAGTATGAAGATTCAACCGGTTGCTGCTGCCGCTGCCACCGATCCGGCCACGCGCATCCGCGAAGTGAAAGCCGCCCTCGGCAAGCGGCTGGTCATCCTCGGGCACCATTACCAGCGGGATGACGTGATCGCCTTCGCCGATTTTCGAGGGGATTCGCTGGAACTCGCCCGCCGCGCCGCCCAGACCGACGCCGAATACATCGTCTTCTGCGGCGTCCACTTCATGGCCGAAGTTGCCGCGATCCTGGCAAAACCGGGCCAGCGTGTGCTCATTCCCGACATCGAGGCGGGCTGCTTCCTCGCCGAAACCGCCAGCGCCCCCCTGGTCGAAGAGGCATGGCGCATCCTCGATGCCGCCCTCACCGCCACAGGTAGCAACGCCAACACCGAAATCACCCCCATTACCTACGTCAACTCCGACGCGGAACTCAAAGCCTTCTGCGGTCGGCACAACGGAACGGTCTGCACCTCCGGCAATGCGGACAAAGTGTTGAAGTGGGCGTTGAGTCAGCGCCCGCGCGTGTTCTTCTTCCCCGACCAACACCTGGGTCGCAACACGGCGCATAAACTCGGTATCGCCGATGATGCAATGCTCTTGTGGAACACCCGCCGCCCGCCAAGCTCGGAGGCCATCCACGCCGCCAAAGTCATCCTCTGGCCCGGCGTGTGCAATGTGCATCAACGTTTCCGGCCGGAGCACATCCACGCCATCCGTGCACGCTATCCCGGTATCCGGGTCATCGTTCACCCGGAGTGCAAAGCCGAACTGGTCGCGTTGGCCGATGACGCCGGCTCCACCGCCTACATTCTCAAACAGGTGGAAGCCGCGCCTGCCGGAACGCAGTGGGCTATCGGGACGGAAAGCCGTCTCGTCCACCGCCTGCAAGCCGAACATCCTGACCAGCTTATCCTTTCGCTGGCAGACATCCCGCCCTTCTGCGCCAACATGAGCCAGATCACCCTCGCCAACCTCGCCGAGATTATGGATGCCCTGGCGCACGGTGAGCTACGTAACGAAGTCACCGTCGAGCCGGAGACCCGCCACTGGGCGCGGATGGCGTTGGAGCGGATGTTATCACTGTAGTCAGGTAGTCAGGTAGTCAGATAGTCGGATAGTCAGGTAGTCAAGTAGTCAGGGAGTCAGGGAGTCAGGTGGTCAGATAGTCAGGTAGTTAGATAGTCAGGGAGTTAGATGGTCAGGTAGTTAGATAGTCAGGGAGTTAGATGGTCAGGGAGTCAATTCGTTATCAAATAACAGTCTGATTGACAACTAACGACTAATTGACTATACGACTACACGACTACACGACTACACGACTAATTGACTACACGACTATACGACTATACGACTACGCGACTACGCGACTACACGACTATACGACTACACGACTAATTGACTACACAACTACACGACTACACGACCACACGACTAATTGACTACACGACTACGCGACTAATTGACTACACGACTACGCGACTAATTGACTATACGACTACACGACTACACGACTAATTGACTACACGACTACACGACTAATTGACTACACGACTACATAAGGAGTCCTATGCCCATCGAAACTGACGTGCTTATCATTGGCTGTGGCATTGCCGGAGCGGCGGCGGCCTTGCAGTTGGCGCAAGACCGTCAACGCCAGATTACCATCATCACCCGTGCGCACGAGCCGGATGAGGCCAATACCCGCTATGCGCAAGGCGGCATCGTCGCCAGCGGCGAAGGGGATTCCCCTGATTTGTTGGTGGAAGATGTCCTGCGCGCCGGCGCGGGGTTGAGTTGGCCCCCGGCGGTGCATTTGTTGGCCGAAGAAGGCCCGGCTTTGGTGGAACGTGTGCTCATCGAAGAATGTCGCGTACCCTTCGACCGGGACGAACATGGTAAAATCTCATGCACCCGCGAAGGTGGGCACTCCCTCTCCCGCATCTTGCACGTGGGCGATACCACCGGCCACGCCATCGAGCAGGCCATGCTTGCCCGGCTGCGCGAGTTGCCCAATGTGACGCTGCTTACCGGCATGACGGCGGTGGACCTCATCACCTCGTCACACCACAGCCGCGATCCGATGGCCGTCTATCAACCCATCACCTGCCACGGCGCTTACGTGCTGGACCGCGCCGAAAACCTCATTCATCGGCTGCTGTCGCCGGTCACCATCCTCGCCACGGGCGGCATCGGACGCATTTATCGCCACACGACCAACCCGCCCGGCGCACGCGGCGACGGCCTGGCAATGGCCTATCGCGCCGGCGCGCGCGTCATCAATGCCGAGTACATCCAATTCCATCCCACCACGCTCGCCGTGCCCGGTGCCGATAATTTCCTTATCTCCGAGGCCGTGCGCGGTGAAGGGGCGCGCCTCTACACGCCGGATGGACGGCATTTCATGGACACTTACGCGCCCAAATGGGGCGATCTGGCTCCCCGTGACATCGTCGCGCGCGCCATCCATCATGAAATGTTAGAACATGGGTACCCGCATGTCCTGCTTGACCTGGCAAGCGTGATGAGTGCGGCGCGCATCCGTGAGCGTTTCCCCAGCATCTACGCCACGTGTTTGAAGGCCGGCGTGGACATCACCACCACGCCGATTCCCGTGGTTCCGGCGGCGCACTACTTCTGCGGCGGCGTCCACGTGGATTTGTGGGGACGCTCGACCATCGAGCGACTGTACGCCATCGGTGAAGTCAGTTGCACCGGGGTCCACGGCGCGAACCGCCTGGCGAGCACCTCGTTGCTGGAGGGACTGGTGTGGGGCGACCGCGCCGGGCGTGACATCCGTGCCCGCGACGACCTGTGCTGTGTCCCTGCCGACACCATCCCCCCCTGGCAGGACGTCAGCTCGGGGGACGCCGCCGACCCGGTGCTGGTCTACCGCGACGCCCGCACCATCCAAAACATTATGTGGCTGTATGTCGGCCTGGCGCGCAACACCCATCGGCTGGCGCGTGCCCTGCAAGACTTGAACCACATGTGGGGGGTGATTGATGAATTCTATCGCTCCACGCGCTTGAACGACAACCTCATCGGCCTGCGCAATATGGCGCAAACGGCCTGGATTGTGACCCGCGCAGCGTGGCACAATCGTCAATCGCGCGGCACCCACTACCGTGAGGACGCCGCCGATCACGAATTTGCCGGCCTGGGCGACACGGAAGGTCCGCTGCCGAATTCCACGGCGGAGTTTTGAAAGGAAGTAAGGCGTAAGAAACTTACAAGGAGGAGTTAAGAAGAATGATACGCTATGAACCTACCTGGGAATCGTTAAGTCAATTCACCGTACCGGATTGGTATATGGATGGCAAGTTCGGCATTTTCATCCACTGGGGACTTTATGCGGTGCCGGCTTTCGGCAACGAGTGGTACCCGCGCAGTATGTACGTGCAAGGGACACGAGAATTTGAGCATCATGTCTCCACCTACGGCCCGCAGAAAGAATTCGGCTACAAGGACTTCATCCCAATGTTCAAAGCCGAAAAGTACGATCCCCATGCCTGGGCAGCGCTTTTCAAAGAAGCCGGAGCGAAGTTCGTCGTACCGGTGGCGGAACACCACGATGGCTTTGCGATGTACGATACCGCGTTATCGCGTTGGTGCGCCGCGAAGATGGGACCGCAACGTGACCTCATCGGCGAACTGGCGGACGCCGTCCGTGCGCAGGGGATGGTGTTCGGCGTTTCCAGTCACCGCGCCGAACACTGGTGGTTTATGAACGGCGGCAAGCAATTCGACTCCGACGTGCAGGACCCACGCTATGCCGACTTCTACGGTCCGGCGCAGCCCAATGACCCGGACTGGCACAGCAAAGACTGGAAGCCACGCCCGGATGCCAAATTCCTCGATGATTGGCTGGCGCGTGCCTGTGAACTGGTGGACAAATATCGGCCTCAACTCTTCTGGTTCGATTGGTGGATCGAGCAAGTCGTCTTCAAACCTTACCTGCAAAAATTTGCCGCCTACTATTACAATCGGGGTCTGGAATGGGGACTGGGTGTCGCCATCAATTACAAAAACGATGCCTTCCCGGAGGGCACCGCCGTCTACGATGTGGAACGAGGACATCTCAAAGGGATCAATCCTCGCTTCTGGCAGACGGACACTTCCGTCTCCAAAAACTCGTGGGGCTACATTGCCGATCACGACTATAAAACGGCGGGCGACATCGTGGGGGACTTGGTGGACATCGTCAGCAAGAACGGCGCGCTGTTGCTGAACGTCGGCCCGCGCCCGGATGGGACGATCCCAGAACCGGAGATAGCAATCCTGCGCGACATCGGACGCTGGCTGAAGGTCAACGGGGAAGCCATCTACGGCTCACGCCCGTGGACGCACTTCGGCGAGGGGCCAACAGAAGTGCCGGAAGGGGGCTTCACCGACACAAAACGCGCAGCCTATACCGAACGGGACTTCCGCTTCACCACCAGGGAAGGCACGCTTTATGCTATCTGTCTGGGTTGGCCGGAGAAGGCCTGGCACATCACCACGTTGGCAGATACCCCAATTGCCGCCGTGACGCTCCTGGGATCGGATGAGCCGTTGCGCTGGTCGCAGGACGCGGGCGGTTTGACCGTTCACACCCCGTCGGTCAAACCGTGTGATTATGCGTACACGTTGAAAATCGTCCGGGGATGATTTCTTAAAATGTCTTACGCCGACGGCTGGGCCGCCCTCAATCTGGATATGCCGCCCCGTGTACCGCACACGGAGTATTCCGTCACCGAACACTGGGATGTCATCAAAGCCGTGACCGGCATCGAAGTCGGGCCGTACAGTCCCGCCGAAGTTAAACGCCGGGGAGCGCTGGCCCTCATGGCAGCCTGGAACTTCGACTTCCGCTGGTCTACGCTCATCGGCGGGGAGGAATTGGCCGCCTGCCACACCGATATGGGGCACGCCGAATATGCTGCCGGCGGCGTGGACCGCCGTGACACGGTGACGTGCCCCTTCTCGACGCCGGAGGAGGTGTTGGCCTTCGATCCGTGGACGGCCTACGGACCACGCGACCAGGCCGAACTGACACGGCGTTTCGAGGAACACTACCGCCGTCAACGAGAAGAAACACCGGAGCAGGTCGTGATGACGGGAATCTATGTGACCTTGATTTCCGGCCTCATAGACATCTTCGGCTGGGAGATGCTGCTGCTGGCGGCGGGTGTGGACCCCAAAGGCTTCGGCGAGGTCGCCAACCGTTACGCGAGTTGGATTCAGCAGCATTTCGACGCGCTCGGCGCCGCCGACGTGCCCGTGGTGATGGTTCACGACGACATCGTATGGAGCGCCGGGCCGTTCATCGCGCCGCGCTGGTATCGCCAGTACGTGTTCCCCAACTACAAAAAACTCTTCGCGCCGCTGCTGGATTCCGGCAAGAAGATCATGTACACATCCGACGGCGATTACACGAAGTTCATTGACGACCTCGCCGGTTGTGGCATTCACGGCTTCGTGCTGGAGCCGTGGACCGATATGGCTTACATCGCCGAGAAGTATGGGCGCACGCACGCCTTCATCGGCAATGCCGACACGCGCATTTTGCTGCGTGGCGAAAAAACCGCCATCCGCGCCGAAGTGGAACGTTGTATGGCGATTGGCAAATCGTGTCCCGGCTTCTTCCTGGCCGTCGGCAACCACATCCCCGCCAATACGCCCGTGGAGAGCGTGTTGTATTACCAGGAAGTGTATGAGGAACTCAGTAGACGGTAAGTAGCGGTCAGCGGTCAACCTTTACCTGATAGCTGACTGCTGAAAGCTGATTGCTGAAAGCTGGTTGCTGAAAGCTGGTTGCTATGTCAATTGAAACGCTAGTCACCGCGCTGCGCGCAGACGGGAACTTCATCCGCAATGTGACCGCATGGCGAACATTGCCTGCCAAAGAGGCGAATACCACGGGGTGGCCTGAGGGGTTAGACCCGCGGCTCGCCGAAGCCGGCCGGAAACTCGGCATCACGGCACTTTACACCCATCAGGCGCGCGCGGTCGAAGCGGCCTTGCGCGGAGAGAACGTCGTCCTCGCCACGGGCACAGCGTCGGGTAAGACACTCGGCTATGCCCTGCCGCTGCTCAACACGCTCCTGCGCGATCCCACCGCGACGGCGCTGCTGCTCTTCCCCACCAAAGCGCTGGCGCACGACCAGATTACCGCAATGGAGCAGTGGATTGGCGCATTACAAGCCCCGCTGAATTTGCGTCCCTACGACGGCGACACACCGCAACGGCATCGCGCCGCCATCCGCAACGAAGCGCGTCTGCTCATCTCCAATCCCGATATGCTACATTTGGGCATTCTGCCGCACCACACCCGCTGGGTGCGCTTTTTCAGCGGATTGCGTTACATCGTGCTCGACGAGCTACACACCTACCGGGGCATCTTCGGCAGCCATGTCGCCAACGTGCTGCGCCGTGCCCGCCGCGTGGCGCGCTTCTACGGCGCGGAACCGCAGCTCGTCTCGGCCTCCGCCACCATCGCCAATGCCCGGGAACTGGCCGAGGCCGTATGGGAAGACCCGGTCGTCGCGGTAGAAGAGGATGGCGCGCCCTACGGACAACGCCACGTCATCTTCTACAATCCGCCGCTGCTCAATCCCACCCTGGGCCTGCGCGCCAGCGCCGCCGGCGAAGCCATCAAATTGACACTGAAGCTACTCCAGGCCGGCGTGCAGACGATTCTCTTTGCCCGCGCGCGCGTCACCGTGGAGCTGCTGCTGCGTGAACTGCGGGAGCGCGCCGCCAACGCCGGCTTTGCGCCGGAGATCATTCAGGGCTATCGCGGCGGCTATCTGCCCCAAGAGCGCCGCGCCATCGAACGCGGCCTGCGCGAGGGCAAAACGCGCGTCGTCGTCGCCACCAATGCGCTGGAATTGGGCATTGACATCGGTGCGCTCGACGCTTCGATCCTGGTGGGCTATCCCGGCACCATCGCCGCGACGCGCCAGCAGATGGGGCGCGCCGGACGTCGGGCGGGGGCGTCGCTCTCGGTGCTCATCGCCACGCCGTCGCCGCTGGATCAATACCTGATCTCACACCCGGAGTACTTCTTCGGACGTTCACCGGAGGAGGCGCGGGTGAACCCGGACACGTTGAGCTTGCTCGCTGCGCACCTCACCTGCGCCGCGTTCGAGCTGCCTTTCGAGCAAGGCGAGCCTTTCGGCCGGGCGCGGGACGTCGGTGCGCTCCTGACTGCCCTCAGTGCGGAAGACGTGCTGCACGAGCGCAACGGGCGTTTCACGTGGGTCGGGGAATCGTACCCCGCTCAGTCGCTCTCGTTGCGTTCGGCCACGCCTGACAATGTTGTGATCCAATCCGCTGAAGGCAACGTGATTGGCACAGTAGACCGGCCCAGCGCGCCCAATCTCGTTCACGAAGGTGCAGTGTACCTGCACAGCGGCGAGATGTACCTCATCGAGTCGCTGGATTGGGAACAGGGTATCGCCCTGGCACGCCCCGCCGACCTCGATTACTACACCATCGCTACATCCACAACCCAGGTGGAGCGGCTGAACGTGCGTCGGACGCTCGGTGTGCTCGATGCCACCCCGCACATCACCGATGAGGAAGTGCGCGTGCACACCAAAGCGGTAGCTTATCGGCGCATGCAACAGGGGACGCACGAGACGCTCGGCTGGGGTGAGATTGACTTGCCGGAGCAGGTGATGGAAACAGAGGCATTCCGGCTGACGTTGCCCTCAACGTTGGTGGAAGCCCTGACAGAGGAAGGGATCATGCTTGCGCCGCTGGATTACGGCCCGGCATGGCCCCAAATCCGCGAGACGATCCTGGCCCGCGACGGGCAACGTTGCCGCGTGTGTGGCGTCACAGCGCAACCCGGTCATCCGCTGGATGTACATCACCTCACGCCGCTGCGTACCTTCCTGACGCAATATCCCCGTCAAGAAGCGTTGCGCCTGGCCCATACACCGGAGAATCTGCTCACCGTCTGTCCAACCTGTCACCGTCAACTCGAACGTGCCCGTGGCGCGCGCACAGCATTGAGCGGCCTGGCCTATCTGCTGCGCAACCTCGCGCCGGTGTTTTTGATGTGCGATCCCGGCGATTTGGGCACCATGGTAGAAGCACGCGATGCGGAAAGCGGCCTGCCCGCCGTCATCGTCTTCGACGGCGTGCCGGGTGGCGCGGGGTTATCGCCGCGGCTGGTGGATTTGTGGCCTTCCCTGCTCGCAGCAACGCAGGAGCGCGTACAAACGTGCCCGTGCGCCGATGGCTGCCCTTCGTGCGTCGGCCCGGCCGGGGAAAGCGAACCCGGCGCCAAAGCCGCTGCCCGCCAATTGCTGAAGTGCATGGCAGAAGACGACTTTTGGAAGGCGCCGCCTTTGTAGTATAATGAATACTACCTTGGTAAAATTGGTCAGCAGATTAAGCGGATTGAGCAGATTCAATTCAAAAATCTGCTTAATCTGCTCAATCTGCTGACAGAAAATGACGCGAGTATTTTATGCCAATCCTGAGTCCTGACGCCCTGGAATTTATCAGCCGCAATCCGGAGCAGACGCGCCGCGTAGGAGCGCGTCTGGGCACGTTGTTGACCGGCGGCGAGGTGATCGCTCTAGAAGGCAACCTGGGAACGGGAAAAACCGTCCTTGCGCAGGGCATCGGCATTGGCTGGGGCGTGACCACGCAACTGCTCAGTCCAACGTTCATCCTCATCCGCCGCCACACACGCCACCAGGACAAAAATTACTTCTATCACATTGATCTGTATCGTGTTGCCACACTCCAGGAAGCGCTGGATTTGGGGCTGGAGGAGCTGCTGGGGAATCCGGGGGCGGTCTGTGTGGTCGAATGGGCCGACCGGGCTGCCGATCTCTTCCCCGCAGAGACTTTGTGGGTGGTGTTGCGCACGTTGGACGAACAACGACGCTCGCTGACCTTCCGCACCTACGGGGACCGTACCCGCGTCCTTTTGGAAAAACTGCGTAAGGAACTGGCAGGCTACTAATGGCGTCAACATACATAACAAACACTGTTTTCAAGCGGATCGTCAGATCAACTCCTTGCTTCGAGCGGATCGTCAGATCAACTCCTTGCTTCGAGCGGATCGTCAGATCAACTCCTTGCTTCGAGCGGATCGTCAGATCCGCGTCTTATATCGTCATTCTCCCTCCCCCGTCTACCATCTACTAAGCTGAGGAACCATGCTGCTTGCCATTGACACCGCCACAATCCGCGCCAGCATCGCCCTGCACGATGGACAAACATTGCGCAGCGAGTGCACCTGGGAAGCCGCCGACCGTCACACCCAGACGCTCGCGACGCGGATCACGGATATGCTGACGGCATCCGAAATGACCGCTGCGGAGCTGACCGCTATAGGGGTTTGCATCGGGCCGGGGTCATATACCGGCGCACGCATCGGCCTGGCCTTCGCCAAAGGGCTGGCGGCTTCCTGTCAACTGCCACTCGTGGGCGTGCAAACCCTGGATATTCTCGCGGCTGCGCTGCCCCCTGATGACAGACCTCTGTATGCGGTTTTCGCCGCCGGGCGCAGGCGAGCCGGATTTGCCCGCTATCGTTGTACAGATGGCACCTGGCACGCCGAAACCGAGGTCGTTATTGCAACGTGGCCAGAATTGCTGGCCCAAATCACCGAGCCATCCTTGCTCGTCGGCGAGATCGAAGCCGCGGATGTCTCCGCACACCCACACATCGCCTTGCCGGCATCGGCCTATCATCTACGCCGCGCGGGGTTTCTGGCCGATTTAGCCTGGGCGCGATTGCGCGCCGGACAGACTGACGATCCCGCCACACTACAACCTTTGTATGCACGATGAACGATAACGGATTACCATTTCACATTCGACGATTGGAAGCAAAAGACATTCCCGCCGTCACCCACATTGATCGGTTGGTGTTTCGGGATCCCTGGCCCGAATCGGCGTATGTGCAAGAGTTGTATTTCAACCCTAATGCCCATTACTTCGTCCTGCAACTGACGCCTGCCATGCCCACACGGACGTGGGAAGAACGCCGCGCGGCACTGGATTCGCGCATTGTCGGCTTTGTAGGTATGCGCGTCGAAATCAATCATGGGCATATCAGCACCCTGGCCGTGCGCCCGGAATGGCGTGGCTGGGGACTGGGAGAACTGTTATTGCTCAAAGCCCTGGAGCAAGCTATTGACAACGGCGCGGAAACGGTATCGCTGGAAGTGCGCGTCTCCAACACTGTCGCCCTTAACCTCTACGCCAAGTATGGGTTTGAACAAGTCTCGCGCCTGCGGGGCTACTACGCCGATGGAGAAGATGCTTACTTTATGCGCGCCGACGTGATAGGCTACGAATATCAACAACGCCTGCAAAGCCGTTATGCCACGATTGTCGCGCGTTTCGTTCCTTCCGTTTCATCCGTTAAATCCGATGACATTTACTGAGTAGGAGGAGACCATTGTCAATGAACGCCAACCGCGAACAAGCACTTGAAGCCATCTACGCGCGCGTGCGCACCTGTTCACGCTGTCCGCTCCACGTGGGACGGACCCACGCGGTTCCCGGCGCCGGTCCGGTGAATGCGACCATTATGTTCATCGGCGAAGCACCCGGCTTCCACGAAGACCAACAAGGGCTTCCGTTTGTAGGAGCGGCCGGTAAACTGCTCAATGAATTGCTGGAAAAAGCAGGCATTGATCGTAACACCGTTTACATCAGCAACGTCATCAAATGTCGTCCGCCGGGGAATCGCGAGCCGGCGCCAGAAGAAGTCGAAGCCTGCGCCCCCTACCTCGATCAACAAATTGACATCATCAAACCAAAAGTGATCGTGACGCTGGGGCGTTATTCAATGGCACGCGCATTTCCCGATGAAAAGATTTCCACCTGTGCGGTTGGGCTACGGAATTCACCAGGTTAGCCAAAACGGGTATAATCCTACCACTTCAGGATGATCGTGGAGGTATCCGATGGCTAACTACCAGATCGAAATCAAAGTCCAGATTAGGC